>ENA-OWOU01000097-OWOU01000097.1-gut-metagenome-genome-assembly--contig:-NODE-97-length-65689-cov-39.611108_pt1 | contig 65689 bp, 55 predicted proteins | sample MGYA00248248_ERZ651801 | MGnify/ENA primary metagenome ERZ651801 (study PRJEB26908, sample SAMEA4031710) | gut metagenome | biome: gut; feature: normal infant; material: stool | place: China | collected 2015... | reverse complement strand
AAGGTCGGCTAGAAATTGGTCATGAGCTTTCTTTGAACATTGCTCTGAAAGCGGGAACGCTTTCTCATAAAGAGTAACAGAACGACCGTGTAGTGCGACTGAAGCTCGCAATACCATAAGCCGTTTTTGCTCACGGATATCAGACCAGTCAACAAGTACAATGGGCATCGTATTGCCCGAACAGATAAAGCTAGCATGCCAACGGTATACAGCGAGTCGCTCTTTGTGGAGGTGACGATTACCTAACAATCGGTCGATTCGTTTGATGTTATGTTTTGTTCTCGCTTTGGTTGGCAGGTTACGGCCAAGTTCGGTAAGAGTGAGAGTTTTACAGTCAAGTAAGGCGTGGCAAGCCAACGTTAAGCTGTTGAGTCGTTTTAAGTGTAATTCGGGGCAGAATTGGTAAAGAGAGTCGTGTAAAATATCGAGTTCGCACATTTTGTTGTCTGATTATTGATTTTTGGCGAAACCATTTGATCATATGACAAGATGTGTATCTACCTTAACTTAATGATTTTGATAAAAATCATTAGGGGATTCATCAGGACTTTGCTCTTTTTGGTGCTGTCAAGTTAGAGGACAGTCCTCTTAGCCCCCTCCTTTCCCCGCTCATTCATTAAACAAATCCATCGCCATAAAATATATAAAAAAGCCCTTGCTTTCTAACGTGAAAGTGGTTTAGGTTAAAAGACATCAGTTGAATAAACATTCACAGAGACTTTTATGACACGCGTTCAATTTAAACACCACCATCATCACCATCATCCTGACTAGTCTTTCAGGCGATGTGTGCTGGAAGACATTCAGATCTTCCAGTGGTGCATGAACGCATGAGAAAGCCCCCGGAAGATCACCTTCCGGGGGCTTTTTTATTGCGCGGTTGATAACGGTTCAGACAGGTTTAAAGAGGAATAACAAAATGACAGACAACACTCGTTTACGCATAGCTATGCAGAAATCCGGCCGTTTAAGTGATGACTCACGTGAATTGCTGGCGCGCTGTGGCATTAAAATTAATCTTCACACCCAGCGCCTGATCGCGATGGCAGAAAACATGCCGATTGATATTCTGCGCGTGCGTGACGACGACATTCCCGGTCTGGTAATGGACGGCGTGGTAGACCTTGGGATTATCGGCGAAAACGTGCTGGAAGAAGAGCTGCTTAACCGCCGCGCCCAGGGTGAAGATCCGCGCTACTTTACCTTGCGTCGTCTGGATTTCGGCGGCTGCCGCCTTTCGCTGGCAACGCCGGTTGATGAAGCCTGGGACGGCCCGCTCTCCTTAAATGGTAAACGTATCGCCACCTCTTATCCTCACCTGCTCAAGCGTTATCTCGACCAGAAAGGCATCTCTTTTAAATCCTGCTTACTGAACGGTTCTGTTGAAGTCGCCCCGCGTGCCGGACTGGCGGATGCGATTTGCGATCTGGTTTCCACCGGTGCCACGCTGGAAGCTAACGGCCTGCGAGAAGTCGAAGTTATCTACCGCTCGAAAGCCTGCCTGATCCAGCGCGATGGCGAAATGGAAGAATCCAAACAGCAACTGATCGACAAACTGCTGACCCGTATTCAGGGTGTGATCCAGGCGCGCGAATCAAAATACATCATGATGCACGCACCGACCGAACGTCTGGATGAAGTCATCGCCCTGCTGCCAGGTGCCGAACGCCCAACCATTCTGCCGCTGGCGGGAGACCAACAACGCGTAGCGATGCACATGGTCAGTAGCGAAACCCTGTTCTGGGAAACGATGGAAAAACTGAAAGCGCTGGGTGCCAGTTCAATCCTGGTCTTGCCGATTGAGAAGATGATGGAGTGATCGCCATGAGCTTTAACACAATCATTGACTGGAATAGCTGTACTGCAGAGCAACAACGCCAGCTATTAATGCGCCCGGCGATCTCCGCTTCTGAAAGCATTACCCGCACTGTTAACGATATTCTCGATAACGTGAATACGCGTGGCGATGAGGCCCTGCGGGAATACAGCGCGAAGTTTGATAAAACCACGGTTACCGCGCTGAAGGTGTCTGCTGAGGAGATCGCCGCCGCCAGCGAACGCCTGAGCGATGAACTAAAACAGGCGATGGCGGTGGCAGTTAAGAATGTTGAAACCTTCCACACTGCGCAAAAACTGCCGCCGGTAGATGTAGAAACGCAGCCAGGCGTGCGTTGCCAGCAGGTCACGCGCCCGGTCGCTTCAGTTGGGTTGTATATTCCTGGCGGCTCCGCCCCGCTCTTCTCAACGGTATTAATGCTGGCGACTCCGGCGCGTATTGCGGGCTGTAAAAAAGTGGTGCTGTGCTCACCGCCGCCGATTGCCGATGAGATCCTTTATGCGGCGCAGCTGTGCGGTGTGCAGGACGTGTTTAACGTCGGCGGCGCACAGGCCATTGCCGCGCTGGCGTTTGGTACGGAATCTGTGCCGAAAGTGGACAAAATCTTCGGGCCGGGTAACGCCTTTGTCACCGAGGCAAAACGCCAGGTAAGCCAGCGTCTGGACGGTGCGGCGATCGATATGCCCGCAGGCCCGTCGGAAGTGCTGGTGATTGCTGACAGCGGCGCTACGCCGGATTTCGTGGCTTCTGATTTGCTTTCTCAGGCTGAACACGGTCCGGACTCACAGGTGATTTTACTGACGCCCGATGCTGATATGGCGCGTCGCGTTGCCGAGGCTGTCGAACGCCAGCTGGCAGAACTGCCGCGTGCCGAAACCGCCCGTCAGGCACTGAGCGCCAGCCGCCTGATCGTGACCAACGATTTAGCGCAGTGTGTGGCAATCTCCAACCAGTACGGCCCGGAGCACCTGATCATTCAGACCCGCAACGCTCGCGATCTGGTCGATGGCATCACCAGTGCCGGTTCGGTATTTCTTGGTGACTGGTCACCGGAATCGGCAGGTGATTACGCCTCCGGCACCAACCACGTGCTGCCGACTTACGGTTACACCGCCACCTGTTCCAGCCTCGGGCTGGCAGATTTCCAGAAGCGTATGACCGTGCAGGAACTGTCGAAAGTAGGTTTCTCCGCGCTGGCTTCGACCATTGAAACACTGGCCGCCGCCGAGCGCCTGACCGCCCACAAAAATGCCGTTACTTTGCGTGTTAACGCCCTTAAGGAGCAAGCATGAGCACCGTGACTATTACCGATTTAGCGCGTGAAAACGTCCGCAACCTGACGCCGTATCAGTCGGCGCGTCGTCTGGGCGGTAATGGCGACGTCTGGCTGAACGCCAACGAATACCCCACAGCCGTGGAGTTTCAGCTTACTCAGCAAACACTCAACCGCTACCCAGAATGCCAGCCGAAAGCGGTGATTAAAAATTACGCGCAATATGCAGGCGTAAAACCGGAGCAGGTGCTGGTCAGCCGTGGCGCGGACGAAGGTATTGAACTGCTGATTCGCGCTTTTTGCGAACCGGGTAAAGACGCCATCCTCTACTGCCCGCCAACGTACGGCATGTACAGCGTCAGCGCCGAAACGATTGGCGTCGAGTGCCGCACAGTGCCGACGCTGGACAACTGGCAATTGGACTTACAGGGCATTTCCGACAAGCTGGACGGCGTAAAAGTGGTCTATGTTTGCAGCCCCAACAACCCGACCGGGCAACTGATCAATCCGCAGGATTTTCGCACTCTGCTGGAGCTAACCCGCGGAAAAGCCATTGTGGTTGCCGATGAAGCCTATATCGAGTTTTGCCCGCAGGCATCGCTGGCTGGCTGGCTGACGGAATATCCGCACCTGGCTATTTTGCGCACACTGTCGAAAGCTTTTGCTCTGGCGGGCCTTCGTTGCGGATTTACGCTGGCAAACGAAGAAGTCATCAACCTGCTGATGAAAGTGATTGCCCCCTACCCGCTCTCGACGCCGGTTGCCGACATTGCGGCCCAGGCGTTAAGCCCGCAGGGGATCGTCGCCATGCGTGAGCGGGTGGCGCAAATTATTGCAGAACGCGAATACCTGATTGCCGCACTGAAAGAGATCCCCTGCGTGGAGCAGGTTTTCGACTCTGAAACCAACTACATTCTGGCGCGCTTTAAAGCCTCCAGTGCAGTGTTTAAATCTTTGTGGGATCAGGGCATTATCTTACGTGATCAGAATAAACAACCCTCTTTAAGCGGCTGCCTGCGAATTACCGTCGGAACCCGTGAAGAAAGCCAGCGCGTCATTGACGCCTTACGTGCGGAGCAAGTTTGATGAGTCAGAAGTATCTTTTTATCGATCGCGATGGAACCCTGATTAGCGAACCGCCGAGTGATTTTCAGGTGGACCGTTTTGACAAACTCGCCTTTGAACCAGGCGTGATCCCGGAACTGCTGAAGCTGCAAAAAGCGGGCTACAAGCTGGTGATGATCACCAACCAGGATGGTCTGGGGACGCAAAGTTTCCCGCAGGCGAATTTCGATGGTCCGCACAACCTGATGATGCAGATCTTCACCTCGCAAGGCGTGCAGTTTGATGAAGTGCTGATTTGCCCGCACCTGCCCGCCGATGAATGCGACTGCCGTAAGCCGAAAGTAAAACTGGTGGAGCGTTATCTCGCTGAGCAAGCGATGGATCGCGCCAACAGTTATGTGATTGGCGATCGCGCGACCGACATTCAACTGGCGGAAAACATGGGCATTACTGGTTTACGCTACGACCGCGAAACCCTGAACTGGCCAATGATTGGCGAGCAGCTCACTAAACGAGACCGTTACGCCCATGTGGTGCGCAACACCAAAGAGACGCAAATTGACGTCCAGGTGTGGCTGGATCGTGAAGGTGGCAGCAAGATTAATACCGGCGTTGGCTTCTTTGATCACATGCTGGATCAGATCGCCACCCACGGCGGTTTCCGTATGGAAATCAACGTCAAAGGCGACCTCTATATCGACGATCACCACACCGTCGAAGATACCGGCCTGGCGCTGGGTGAAGCGTTAAAAATTGCCCTTGGCGACAAACGCGGTATTTGCCGCTTTGGTTTTGTGCTACCGATGGACGAATGCCTTGCCCGCTGCGCGCTGGATATCTCTGGTCGCCCGCACCTGGAATATAAAGCCGAGTTTACCTACCAGCGCGTGGGCGATCTCAGCACCGAAATGATCGAGCACTTCTTCCGTTCGCTCTCATACACCATGGGCGTGACGCTACACCTGAAAACCAAAGGTAAAAACGATCATCACCGTGTAGAGAGCCTGTTCAAAGCCTTTGGTCGCACCCTGCGCCAGGCCATCCGCGTGGAAGGCGACACCCTGCCCTCGTCAAAAGGAGTGCTGTAATGAACGTGGTGATCCTTGATACCGGCTGCGCCAATCTGAACTCGGTGAAGTCTGCCATTGCGCGCCACGGTTATGAACCCAAAGTCAGCCGTGACCCGGACGTCGTGTTGCTGGCCGATAAACTGTTTTTACCCGGCGTAGGCACCGCACAAGCAGCGATGGATCAGGTGCGTGAGCGCGAACTGTTTGATCTCATCAAAGCCTGTACCCAACCGGTGCTGGGCATCTGCTTAGGGATGCAACTGCTGGGGCGGCGCAGCGAAGAGAGCAACGGCGTCGACTTGCTGGGCATCATTGACGAAGACGTGCCGAAAATGACCGACTTTGGTCTGCCACTGCCACATATGGGCTGGAACCGCGTTTATCCGCAGGCAGGCAACCGCCTGTTTCAGGGGATTGAAGACGGCGCGTACTTTTACTTTGTTCACAGTTACGCAATGCCGGTCAATCCGTGGACCATCGCCCAGTGTAACTACGGCGAACCGTTCACCGCGGCGGTACAAAAAGATAACTTCTATGGCGTGCAGTTTCACCCGGAGCGTTCTGGTGCCGCTGGCGCTAAGCTGCTGAAAAACTTCCTGGAGATGTAATGATTATTCCGGCATTAGATTTAATCGACGGCACTGTGGTGCGTCTCCATCAGGGCGATTACGGCAAACAACGCGATTACGGTAACGACCCGCTGCCGCGCTTACAGGATTACGCCGCGCAGGGTGCCGAAGTGTTGCATCTGGTGGATCTGACCGGGGCAAAAGATCCGGCTAAACGTCAAATCCCGCTGATTAAAACCCTGGTCGCGGGCGTTAACGTTCCAGTGCAGGTTGGCGGCGGCGTGCGTATCGAAGAAGACGTGGCGGCGTTACTGGAAGCGGGCGTTGCGCGCGTGGTGGTCGGCTCCACCGCGGTGAAATCACCAGAAATAGTGAAAGGCTGGTTTGAACGCTTCGGTGCCGATGCCTTAGTGCTGGCGCTGGATGTCCGTATTGACGAGCAAGGCAACAAGCAGGTGGCAGTCAGCGGCTGGCAAGAGAATTCGGGCGTGTCGCTGGAACTACTGGTGGAAACCTATCTGCCCGTCGGCCTGAAACATGTGCTGTGTACCGATATCTCGCGCGACGGCACGCTGGCAGGTTCTAACGTCTCTTTATATGAAGAAGTGTGCGCCAGATATCCGCAGGTGGCATTTCAGTCATCCGGCGGCATTGGCGACATTAACGATGTTGCTGCCCTGCGTGGCACTGGCGTGCGCGGCGTAATAGTTGGTCGTGCATTACTGGAAGGTAAATTCACCGTGAAGGAGGCCATCGCATGCTGGCAAAACGCATAATTCCATGTCTCGACGTTCGTGATGGTCAGGTGGTGAAAGGCGTACAGTTTCGCAACCATGAAATCATTGGCGATATCGTGCCGCTGGCAAAACGCTACGCTGAAGAAGGCGCTGACGAACTGGTGTTCTACGATATCACCGCTTCCAGCGATGGCCGTGTGGTAGATAAAAGCTGGGTATCTCGCGTGGCGGAAGTGATCGACATTCCGTTCTGTGTGGCGGGTGGGATTAAATCGCTGGATGACGCCGCCAAAATTCTTTCCTTTGGCGCGGATAAAATCTCCATCAACTCCCCTGCGCTGGCAGACCCAACATTAATTACTCGCCTGGCGGATCGTTTTGGCGTGCAGTGTATTGTGGTCGGTATTGATACCTGGTACGACGCTGAAACCGGTAAATATCATGTGAATCAATATACCGGCGATGAAAGCCGCACCCGCGTCACTCAATGGGAAACGCTCGACTGGGTACAGGAAGTGCAAAAACGCGGTGCCGGAGAAATCGTCCTCAACATGATGAATCAGGACGGCGTGCGTAACGGTTACGACCTCGAGCAGCTGAAAAAAGTGCGTGAAGTTTGCCACGTCCCGCTGATTGCCTCCGGTGGCGCGGGCACCATGGAACACTTCCTGGAAGCCTTCCGTGATGCCGACGTTGACGGCGCGCTGGCAGCTTCCGTATTCCACAAACAAATAATCAATATTGGTGAATTAAAAGCGTACCTGGCAACACAGGGCGTGGAGATCAGGATATGTTAACAGAACAACAACGTCGCGAACTGGACTGGGAAAAAACCGACGGACTGATGCCGGTGATTGTGCAACACGCGGTATCTGGCGAAGTGCTAATGCTGGGCTATATGAACCCGCAAGCTCTGGACAAAACCATCGAAAGCGGCAAAGTCACCTTCTTCTCGCGCACTAAACAGCGACTGTGGACCAAAGGCGAAACGTCGGGCAATTTCCTCAACGTAGTAAATATTACGCCGGACTGCGACAACGACACGTTACTGGTGCTGGCGAATCCCATCGGCCCGACCTGCCACAAAGGCACCAGCAGCTGCTTCGGCGACACCGCTCACCAGTGGCTGTTCCTGTATCAACTGGAACAACTGCTCGCCGAACGCAAATCTGCCGACCCGGAAACCTCCTACACCGCCAAACTGTATGCCAGCGGCACCAAGCGCATTGCGCAGAAAGTGGGTGAAGAAGGCGTGGAAACCGCACTGGCAGCAACGGTACATGACCGCTTTGAGCTGACCAACGAGGCATCTGACTTGATGTATCACCTGCTGGTGCTGTTGCAGGATCAGGATCTGGATTTAACGACGGTAATTGAAAATCTGCGTAAACGGCATCAGTGAGTTGCGGGTGATCGGATGCGATGTTGTTGTCGCATCCGGCAAAAAAAAACGGGCAAGGTGTCACCACCCTGCCCTTTTTCCTTAAAACCGAAAAGATTACTTCGCGTTGTAATTACGCAGAGCGTTACGCCCCAAGACAATCCCCGCGCCAACCATGCCGCCCAGCAGCACCGCCAGAATCAAGGTAATTGCCTTTTTCGGGCTATCGCGACGAATAGGTAACGTCGGTTTCATCACATAACGGTAAGCATGAATATCAAGATCATCAACCTTTAAGTTTTCGATATCCAGCAGGTTTTGACGAGTCTGATAGTAGTTTGGCGAGAACACCAACGGACGGGTCGCTTCATGCTTAATCATCGACTCCAGCGCTTCGCTACCCAAAAGGAACAACGTATCTTGCGTCACATCTTCAGTCTGCTGAACCTGTGGCTTTGTCACCTGCGCCTGATTCGCATACTGCAACGCTTCCTGAATCTGACGGATACGCAGATCTTTCTGCTCCTGCGCGACTACTTCCTGGGTTCTTAAAGAGTCCTGCAAGTTTTTCCGTCCCAGAGCAATGTTGTCCTTGAGATCCTTTTCTAGCTCTTGGTTCACTTTATCATCAACTTGCTGAATGTATTGGGCCAACTTCATTTGTGCTCCCTCTGCAGTTTGCCCAACATAAGAAACAGTCAATGGTAATTGCTGGTTCTTAACAGAAGGTTCGATGGTAAGTTTTTCTGGTTCTTCCTGATTATCCAGCGTTTCTGCTAATGCAGAGAAGGCAGAACTGAAGCGACCAATCAACGTCTCCTGCAAATCCGATACTTTCGGTGCAGCCTGACCATAGATAACATTCATGGCATTGTTATAGCCAGCAATTTGCCCCACGTCGGGCTGAGTGATAATTGCTGTTGACGTCCATTTCTCCTTCGCTACTGCCAAATAACCAATAGCCAGGGCAATAGCCACAATGACGGAAATGATGATTGTCATCTTGCCACGCCACAACTGCACTAGTAAATCAATCAAATCAATCTGTTCCGGGTCATGGTTTTGCCCAGAAACATTATTATTTTCTACTCTCATCATTACCCTAACTGACGGAAATTTCCAAGTCCGCATAGTTTAGCGATAATCCTCGTGAATGCTATAGGATAAGTGATAAAAATAATGAATTGTTGCGTAAGTAACAAAAGACAATCAGGGCGTAAATAGCCCTGATAACAAGATGTTAGTCGCTGCCAAAGAGATCGCGGGTGTAGACCTTATCTGCCACATCCCTAAGCTCTTCTGCCATACGGTTGGAGATAATGACGTCGGCTTGTTGTTTGAAGGTGGCGAGATCACGTTCCAGGCGAGAGTTGAAGAATGAGTCTTCTTTCATCACTGGCTCGTAGATGATTACTTCAACACCTTTCGCCTTGATACGCTTCATAATCCCCTGAATAGAAGACGCACGGAAGTTATCTGAACCGCTCTTCATAATCAGGCGATAAATACCTACCACATGCGGTTTGCGTGACAAAATGGCATCGGCAATAAAATCTTTACGCGTGCGGTTTGCATCGACAATTGCCGAGATCAGGTTATTCGGCACAGACTGATAGTTCGCCAGTAACTGCTTGGTATCTTTCGGCAAACAATAACCACCATAACCAAACGACGGATTGTTGTAATGGTTGCCAATACGTGGGTCGAGACAAACGCCTTCGATTATTTGACGGGAATTCAGACCTAAACTTTCTGCGTAGCTATCCAGTTCGTTAAAGTACGCCACGCGCATCGCCAGGTAGGTGTTTGCAAACAGTTTAATCGCTTCTGCTTCGGTTGAGTCGGTAAACAGGGTCGGGATATTTTGCTTAATAGCGCCTTCCTGTAACAGAGCAGCAAAACGTTCTGCGCGTTCTGAACGCTCACCGATGACAATACGTGAAGGATGGAGATTATCGTAAAGGGCTTTACCTTCGCGGAGAAATTCCGGAGAGAAAATAATATTTTCAGTACGATATTTCTTATGCATCGCTGCGGTAAAACCAACGGGAACCGTTGATTTGATGACCATAACCGCATAAGGATTTATCTCAACTACGTCTTTAATTACTGATTCTACACTGGATGTATTGAAATAATTAGTTTTAGGATCATAGTCGGTTGGAGTGGCGATGATGACATAATCAGCATCCCGGTAGGCTTCATTTTTATCTAATGTGGCATTAAAGTGTATTTTATCTGATTGCAAAAACTGCTGAATTTCCTTATCAACAATTGGAGATATCCGATCATTCAGCATAGCAACGCGTGACGGTAAAATATCTAATGCCACAACCTCATGATTTTGTGCGATTAGAAGCCCGTTTGACAAGCCTACATAGCCGGTACCGGAAATGGTGATTTTCATTTCATGCTCTCAGAATTAACTTAACTGTGAATCATGATGTTTTTAGCATCCTGATAAGAGCTAAAAGTTTTAACGCTACGTTGTCAGATGGTCAACGCAACGGAAAACAATTCAGATTTTCTTTATAAGAATAGCTGATATTTATTAAGTTAATATTAAGCAGTGAAATTTAGTCTATAAGATAAATGGCAAAAAAAAGCCCGGTGCAATATACGCCGGGCCTGAATTTTATTGTTGGTTAAATCAGATTAATCCAGCCATTCAGTATGGAACACACCTTCTTTATCAATGCGCTTATAAGTATGTGCACCGAAATAGTCACGCTGTGCCTGGATCAGGTTCGCAGGCAGAACAGCGGCACGGTAGCTATCGTAATAGGCAACCGCAGCGGCGAAGGTCGGAACCGGGATACCGTTCTGTACTGCATAAGCAACGACATCGCGCAGCGCCTGCTGGTAGTCATCGGCAATTTGCTTGAAGTACGGGGCCAGCAGCAGGTTAGCGATCTGCGGATTTTCGGCATATGCATCGGTGATTTTCTGCAGGAACTGCGCACGGATGATGCAGCCAGCACGGAAAATCTTCGCGATTTCGCCGTAGTTCAGATCCCAGTTGTACTCTTCAGACGCTGCGCGCAGCTGAGAGAAACCCTGAGCGTAAGAAACGATTTTACCCAGATACAGCGCACGACGAACTTTCTCGATGAACTCACCTTTGTCGCCAGATGGCTGCGCTTGCGGGCCAGAGAGAACTTTAGATGCGGCAACACGCTGCTCTTTCAGAGAAGAGATATAACGTGCAAACACAGACTCGGTAATCAGCGACAGCGGTTCGCCGAGATCCAGCGCGCTCTGGCTGGTCCATTTACCGGTACCTTTGTTAGCCGCTTCATCCAGGATCACATCAACCAGGTAGTTACCGTCTTCATCTTTTTTAGTGAAGATGTCTTTGGTGATGTCGATCAGGTAGCTGCTCAGTTCACCGTTATTCCACTCGGTAAAGGTCTGTGCCAGTTCTTCGTTAGAAAGATTCAGGCCGCCTTTCAGGAGAGAATAGGCTTCAGCAATCAGTTGCATATCACCGTATTCAATACCGTTGTGAACCATCTTCACATAGTGACCCGCGCCATCGGCACCAATATAGGTAACGCACGGTTCGCCATCTTCAGCAACGGCGGCGATTTTGGTCAGGATCGGCGCAACAAGTTCATAGGCTTCTTTCTGCCCACCAGGCATAATGGAAGGACCTTTCAACGCGCCTTCTTCACCGCCGGAAACACCGGTACCAATGAAGTTAAAACCTTCTGCAGAAAGCTCACGGTTACGACGAATAGTATCCTGGAAGAAGGTATTACCACCATCAATAATGATGTCACCTTTATCGAGGTATGGCTTGAGGGAATCAATAGCAGCATCCGTGCCTGCACCTGCTTTCACCATTAACAGGATGCGACGAGGCGTTTCCAGAGATTCAACAAAATCTTTCACCGTATAGTAAGGAACCAGTTTCTTGCCTGGATTTTCGGCAATCACTTCTTCCGTCTTCTCACGGGAACGGTTGAAAATAGAGACGGTATAACCACGGCTTTCGATGTTGAGCGCTAGGTTGCGCCCCATCACTGCCATACCGACGACGCCGATCTGTTGCTTTGACATTGTTTACTCCTGTCAGGGGTTACCGCGGCTAATAAGCGGCTTTACTGTGCTATTGATATTAACTCAATAGTGTTTAGCTTGGTAGCGTCGTCATTTAAGATAACGAACAAATACGGCTAAACATCAGTTTCGTTCATTTACTCAGAGATACTGTTTACGGATAATAACCGAAATGTTTAATTCTTAGTCCTTGAAATACTATAAAGCATTGAGAGCACTGTTTTAGGGAGTAAGCGAGGAACAGAACGCATCAAGAAAATGCATATTCCGGAAAAGACAGACTGAAATCCAAGTTTTTTCTTGAGCATAAAAAGCTTCCATTCGCTTTTTATATATTCAATTCCCTTTCTTCTCCCCACCATCCCATTGCCCACTCGAGCTTTAACTAATGAGCTATCAATATTACATACTTTATATCCTTTAGCAATAACTCTAAGCCAAAGGTTATAATCCTCCATAAGGAAATGATGTTGATAACCACCAAGCGATAAAATTTCATTTTTTCTAAAAACCACAGTCATATGATTGAATGGGTTCTTTATTTTACAACACTCACGAATTTGAGCCTCGGATAATGGAACTTTCCTGACTGATTTAATAGTATTTTCACATACTTCAAACTCATCAATGTTAGAACCTAGCAATATAAGGTCTTTATCACTAAAAAAAAGAGGTATTTGTTTTTGAAAACGTTCAGGGAGGCAAATGTCATCTGAATCCATTCTCGCAACGATATCAAATGAGCAATGAGCAAGACCATTATTTAAAGCATTACCTAACCCAACATTTACCGGTAGCCTGACAATAGTGATATTCAATTTTTCAGACCATTTAAATACAACACTTTCTAATGCAGCATTAAGTGGACCATCAAAAACACAAACAATTTCTGTCGGAAGTAATAATTGATTGGCAAGACTTGCAAAACATGAGTCAAGGTAGACTGGATCTTCTTTGTAGTATAAAGACATTAATACACTAAATGATCTTGAACTATCATTCATTAAGATTCACCTGCGCAGATAATAACCTAAAGGCCATATAGTAAAATGCATAACACGAAAACACATAGAATGTATATTCACCAAAAATATAACAACAAGTAAGTCCCGCAATGAGCAAAATAAGATAATAGACGTATCGCCCATTTTTTCTATTGGTAAGAAACAAGTCTTTAAAATAATCAAATTTAAATCTACTCTCGGTACATCTTTCAAGTGTATTTATAAGGGGGAATAATAAAATCATAAAAAAACAAATATAGGCCCCTCCTCCCCCCGTAAACAATAATACTGGCGAACAGTATCTTAAAGTGACCAATACAAAATGCAATGGTATATTTAATCTACTTCTGACTGAGTTATATAATGCATATGCTGGTATTATAGCCCAACTAGCCAGCAAAAAGATGAATACCCTATCATAAAAGGATAACGCAAAGGTTATTAATAATGCAACTAAAAAACGAAAAGAATAAATATTATTCTTATTATTTTCATAAAATTGCAATTGATGGGATTCAAGCCTTAGTGTTGGTGAAATTTCTTTTTTTATTGTTTCGGTATCATTATATATATATCCAATCTCATATAGATTATAGACTAATAAGATAGCCAGAAGTGATTTAAATAAATTAAAATAATTAAATTCTGGAGACACAAATAAAAAAGACAAAGAGACAGGAATCACATAAATTATAATCCATGAAAAAAATCTTGGAATTGTTCGAAACCTAGTTTGCTTAGAATACCAGAATGGAAGATAAAAGATACTATAGTCTTTCACAATCACTCACTCTTAATCAGGTTAATAAGTCTATCATAGTTGATAAGTTTTATATTATTTACAATAAAAGCTTTTTCATTCTTCAGGTTTGGAACACCAAAACCATAGCTACAAGATTTTAATATTTGAATATCTTGGATATTATCACTGATGAAACAGTAAGCACTTTTGTTTTGCTCTACATCATCAAAAATTTTATTCTTATTAAAAAGAAGATCAAGGATGATACGCCCCTGACAGTATCCATCTTTATATGCAAGTTTGCTACTGTAATAATTAATAGAATAATGGGATGCTACAACCTCAACTATGAAATCTAAGGAAGCCGAAACAATTGTTACCGGAATATGTTCACTTTTAGCACATTGTATAACTTCAACAAGTTCCTTATTCTCTATGAAAATACCATTGACTAGCATCCATTTTACATGTTCTCTAAGAAAATCTATGCTGTACCCATTTAAAAAGTGAATCGCAATTCTTCGATTTAGATCTATTTTAGCTGAAAAGAACAACTTAAATATGACCCTCATTAAAAATGAAGTGCTGAGTTTTCTGTAAAGCCAATAGCGATTATTTTGGTGATGGCTAAAAAAGGAATCCAAGAACATGAACGTTGTGTTGCCTTTTATTAAAGTATCACACAAATCAACGTATACATGCTTAAACATTACTTTCTCCAATCAAAAAGTAGCCTGATGAGACCGATGTATAAATATTTAGACTTAATATTTAATATAACTTTAGGTAGAATTCTTAACGCATCTTTTTTGGAAGTCGAACCAAAGTTAGAGAAATGTTCAAGATAGATAAAATTGAGTGCTTTTTTATAAAAGGCTTCATTTTTATAATCATTTAAGATTTTTATTTTCTCTTGCATCATCATTTTATAACGCGTATGAGTGTTATTATCATGAACTCGATACATAGTCAGAAGATAAGGAATAGTAATAAACTTATAACCTGTGTTGAGAAGTTTAAAATATAGCCAGATATCTTCAACCCTGACTTCTGTTGGGAAGTTTATTGAATCACTTGTAAAAACATCAGCTCTATACAATTGCGTTGGAGAGTATAAGCATATCCTGTTTGTCAATATATCGTTGAGTGCCCACCACTTAAAACCGACCATTGGTAGCAAACCTCGTTTATTAATTGAGCCATCACTGTTGATTCTTAGCATATTACCAAAGCAAGCAATGGCCTCTGGTTCTTTTCTTAAAGCATTAACTTGTAGTTCAATTCTATTCGATACCATAATGTCATCACTAGCAAAGAAACTTACAAACTCCCCACTAACATATTTTAACCCTTCATTAATCCCACCTGTAATACCCGTATTGTTTTCAAGATAAATTACTTTTATGTTATAGACATCTTTATATTGGTTTAATATCTCGCGAGTATTATCCGAAGAGTTATTATCGACGATAATAAGCTCTATATCCTTATAAGTCTGAAATAATACACTTTCGATTGCTTTTTCTATAAATTGTTCATGGTTATAAGATATTATAATGATAGAGACCCTATCACTCTGGTACTGCATGTTTTCTTCTCCTGTCAAGAACTGATAATATCAAAAAAATAATAAAAACTAAAATCAGTTGTGTATTAAACAGCATTGAATTAAAACTACTTAGTACAGTTGTTACGGACACAACGTAAAAACTATAAAAACTCATTGTTAACACAGTTTTTTCTCTTGCTCTAAAGTAGATGCATAACAAACCATTTACTATTCCACCGTACATACTGCCAAGCACAATCCCAATGTAACCGAAATTAGAGAAAGTCTCATGTGCAAAAAAACCATTTACATTCCAACCACCATTCTCCGCCATACCTGGCAAATACTGGTACATGAATATCTCTGAAGCCCTTGCTGTTGGAGTAATACTAAGTATTTTGTTAAAAATAGTATCCATGCTAGATAAACCCAGCAAGTTATGTGTAGAAAAGTAATCTGCCGCATAAAATACTGCGGCCTCTTGGGCTATAAACAACCTTTCGACAAGAATATAAAGAAGATAGTCAGAATTATCAAACTGGAATAGAACAACATACATTATCAGTATCAAGGAGAATATTAAAAACGCGGAAAACACATAAATCTTTTTAGTAATTTCCCTCACAGATGAATATGAAACTAAAAGCCCTAAAAAATAAAAAACCAAAGGTGCTTTTTCCCCGTTTATAGCCAATGTTAAAGTTGAAATACAAGTAATAAAAATAAAAAGTAGAAAATGTTTTTTAAATTTTAAATATGATATAAAACAATAATATGAAAGAATTATAGGTATAATACCTGCTAATGTTTTGAAATACCCAATTCCTGAATAATTCTTTGTCACTTCTAATCGTCGGACAGCTATTTCATCCGCAGAAGCTCCCTGTAAAGCCATAGACAATGGCGCAGGATAAATTGATACTATGTAATAAAAAACCAATGCGCATGATAATATACAGAGTGTTAATACTACCTTGTAACTACTCATAATTATAGGACGCGAGTAATAATTATTCCAGTGTATCATTACGGAAGATTGCCCTGAGTATAATGAGCAAAAAACTTCAACAATAAAAGCAGACAGAAAGAATATAAAGAAAGAAATAGTAGTAATAAATAAGCCAAGGTTTTTTACCTCAGCATTATTTGCAATTGGTCCTACAAAAAACGAATCATCCATGACACCTGAATTTATTATAAATGATCCAATAACACAAAATAGCAGCATGGACCAGTAAAGAACGCAATAATAGTTGAGCCTTTTAAAACGAAACACACCCAAGTAATACCCAGGAATAAAACTCAATATTATTATAATAAAATTTAAAGTAAACTCCATCTAAGATGCCTTTTTATATATGGACTGATAGAAGAAAGTTGATGTAAATATCAGATATATAAAGTACGTTGCCGCATATGCTGCAGACAGATAATGCCATGACATAAAACAAACAATTATGATTGTTGATGCTGCAAGGACAATCGCTGATAAAATTTCACATGCTATAAATATCTTCCATTTTTCTTTCGTCAAGAGTGCAAAAGAAAAAATCCAGCTAAATACCTTGAAAAAATCTCCAACCATTTGCCAGCCAAACAGCGGCGACATGTTAACAAATGAAGGAGTAAAAAGTATATTTATGATATAAAACTTTAAATAAAAAACACAAATACAACCAAAAGCTGTGACTGGCACTAACAATTTGGATATATTGATTAATTCGTGCTTATATTTCTTTTTCTCATGTGTTTCAGATAGCTTGGGCAAATAATATAGGGTTAGTGTAGTGGTTGCTAACATAATATTTATTGCGCTTATCCGATTAATGGCTTCCCAATAACCTGATATCTCCCAAGAAATATTTGTACCTATGAAATTCCTAAGAAACATCTGAGTTAAAGGAACAGCTAAAGATGAGAACAAAGCCATAAAAGCAAATCGACTAAGCCCTTTGAGAATAGTTTTATTTAAATTCCCCGCTAAAAAACGAATCTTGAACCATTTTTGCTTAATAAAATATGAGAAGGTTATTATAAAATTTGCTGACTGATTGATTGTTAATGCTATGAGAGCACCTTTCAGACCCATGGTAACCGCAAAAAGGCCAGTCATCACTAACACTAATATGCTACTGGATATATTAAGCAATACATATGCTTTTATTTGCTTCATTCCATTTAGAATAGCCATTAAATAACTATTCAACATCATAAAAACAAATGAGGCAGCGAGCCAGTATGAAAGATCATTATCAATTTTGTTACTAAAAAAAACAGAATTGATATCTTTGAAAAAGATCAAAATCATGATTGAAACAAACAAACTGGAAACAATACTGACTGTCCCAGCAGTTTTCCAAACACCTATTAATTCTTTTTCCACATTTACATTTTGAGCTGTATACTTTGTAATACCATTTGATATTGAGCCTGCTGAAAATGTAGCGAGTGTTTGAACAAAACTCTGATACTGACCTATTATGGCATAACCACTAGGACCGACATAAATAGCTAGGACTTTATTAAGTCCTAGCATAGTCAGCATTTTAATTATTACAGAAATACCATTATAAAAACTGACTTTAATTAAATTCATGATTAGCAGTTAAATTTATTCAGTACATTAATGACATAGCTAACTTGCTCTTCTGTAAGTGTGGGATCCATTGGAATTGAAATTACTTCACGGTGCAACTCTTCGCTAAGAGGGAAACACAAGTCTTTGAATTCTTTATATGCCAGTTGTCGATGAGGTGGTGTAGGATAATGAATGACTGTTTGAATATTATGTTTTGTAAGATAATGCTGCAGCGAATCCCTATCCTTTATCCTGATGACAAAAAGATGCCATACATGATTCTCTTCACTGGAAATAGTAGGAAGTACGATTAACTCATTTTTTATTTCATTTAAATATCGATTTGCAATATTACGTCTAATACGAATATCATCATCTAAATAATTAAGTTTTACATTTAGGAAAGCTGCCTGAATTTCATCCAATCGACTATTTACACCTTTAAACTCATGTTTGTATTTTATTTTTGAGCCATAATTCCTCAAATAACGTACCGTATCTGCTAAGTCTGTATCATTAGTCGTTACAGCTCCCGCATCACCTAGTGCACCTAGATTCTTGCCAGGATAAAAGCTAAACCCGGCTGCATCCCCCCAACTTCCTGCTTTTTTACCATTGATTGAAGCTCCATGCGATTGAGCGCTATCTTCCAATACCAATAGATTGTTTTCTCTGGCAAAATTCATAATTTCGTCCATAGGAGAAATCAAGCCATAAAGATGAACAGGGAGTATAACTCGCGTATTGGCTGTGATTTTAGCTCTGATATTATCAACTGACAAATTATAGCTGAACTCATTTGGTTCAACTAAAACAGGCTTTAAACCTGCCTCACTGATGGCTAGAATTGAAGCTATGTAGGTATTTGCAGGCACAAGCACTTCATCATTCCGCTTTAATTTACCTAGCTCTTGCCATGCTTTAAGAGTCAACGTCAGAGCATCAAGTCCATTAGCAACACCTATGGCATGCTTAACTTTACAGTACTTCGCAAAATTATTCTCAAATGCATTTAGTTCTGAGCCTGAGATATACCATCCACTTTCAATAACTCTTACTGCAGCTTCAATTAATTCATTATTATAACGCGCATTGGATTTCTGTAAGTTAAGAAAATCAATCATTCTGCCTCCAAAAATTTCACGATCCTTGCTGGATTACCCAAAACCAAAGCATTATCAGGCACATCTTTCGTTACAACAGAGCCTGCCCCAATCATACAATTGCGCCCAATCTTTACTCCAGGCAGAATGGTCGAATTTGCCCCTATTGATGAATTTTCACCAATTATAGTTTCATAAAATTGTGCATCATAATTTTTAGAACGCGGATATTTATCATTAGTAAATGCAACGCAAGGACCAATAAACACATTATCATGAACTCTAACTCCATCCCAGATAAAAACCCCTGATTTTATAGTTACAGAATTTCCAATGACAACATCATTTTCAATAAAACAATTAGCACAAATATTACAATCCTTACCAATTATTGCTTTTCTAAGGACGACTACAAATTGCCAAATATTTGTACCTTCTCCGATAGATGTTGACTGAACGTCACTTAGTTTGTGTATAAACATCATTTTGCCGCCAATTTAAACGCATCATAGTCCCTGATGTAATCAGATTCGTCATATTCATTGCTAGCTAAAACCATTAAGACGCAATCTTCAGAGAAATCTGACATCTCTCGCCAAATTAAAGAATTAACAAGCAATCCTTGAGCAGGATTATCTAAAAACACACTTACTCTTTCGCTTCCATCATCTAAAGTAAAACGACACGATCCTTTAACAGCGATAACTAGCTGTTTCAAATTTTTGTGCGCATGATAGCCTCTGACGACCCCTTTTTTTGTATCAAATATGTAATATACACGTCTAATTTCGAAGTCTATATTCTTATCTCTTTCTAAAGAAACAAGGGCCCCTCTATCATCACCATGAATCTGTAATGGGATAAGTTGGATATTCATATATCACCCTACTAATTTTAATAAATACTGCCCGTAATGATTTTTACTCAGTAGTTGGCCTCTTTCGTAAAGATTTTCTTTTGAGAGCCAACCATTTCTCCAGGCGATTTCTTCCAGACAAGCAACCATCATTCCTTGTCTCTTTTGAACTGTCTCAACGAAACTGCCTGCTTCAATTAAACTATCGTGTGTCCCTGTGTCAAGCCACGCAAAACCTCGTCCAAGTAACTCCACATTTAACGAATCATTTTTCAAATAAACTTCATTCACAGTAGTAATTTCAAGTTCACCTCGTGAAGAAGGCTCAATATATTTAGCAATATCTATTACATCGTTGTCATAAAAATATAAACCAGTAACAGCCCAATTTGACTTTGGTTTTATTGGTTTTTCTTCGATGCTTAATGCTTTAAACTGGCTATCAAACTCGACAACACCAAATCTTTCAGGATCCATTACCTGATATCCAAATACAGTCGCTCCTTGGGTGCGTTCACAGGCAAGTTTAAGTTTGGGAGTGAATCCTTGACCAAAGAAAATATTATCACCTAATACAAGACAAACAGAATCATTGCCAATAAAACTTTCGCCGATGATAAATGCCTGCGCTAATCCATCCGGACTCGATTGAGTTGCATATTTGATTTCTATACCAAATTGGCTGCCATCCCCGAGCAAACGGATAAAGCCAGCCTGATCTTCTGGTGTGGTAATTATAAGAATATCTTTGATACCTGCCAGCATCAGTACTGAAAGTGGATAATAAACCATCGGCTTATCATAAATCGGGAGTAACTGCTTTGAAACACCCATTGTAATTGGATATAACCTAGTACCTGAGCCACCAGCTAAAATTATACCCTTCATTAGTTACGCTCCATGTAGTTCTGTTCAATCCAAGACTGATAATTACCGGTTTTCACGTTTTCCACCCACTGCATTTTTGCCAGATACCATTCCACTGTCTTCCGAATCCCGCTCTCAAACGTTTCCTGTGGTTTCCAACCCAATTCGCGGCTAATCTTCTCAGCATCAATCGCATAACGGCGATCATGTCCCGGGCGGTCGGCAACATAAGTAATTTGCTCACGATAAGATTTCTCTTTCGGTACAATCTCATCCAGCAAATCACAAATAGTAAGCACTACATCGATGTTTTTCTTTTCGTTGTGTCCGCCAATATTATAGGTTTCGCCTGCTTTACCTTCAGTAACAACTATATATAACGCTCGAGCATGATCCTCGACATACAACCAATCGCGAATTTGATCCCCTTTACCATAAATAGGTAATGCTTTACCTTCCAGAGCATTCAGAATAACCAATGGAATCAATTTTTCCGGGAAATGATAAGGACCATAATTGTTAGAGCAGTTAGTCACAATGGTCGGTAAACCATAGGTACGTTTCCACGCGCGGACTAAATGATCGCTGGATGCTTTTGATGCGGAATAAGGGCTGCTTGGTGCGTAAGCTGTTGTCTCAGTAAATAAGGGTAATTCTTCTTTATTATTTACTTCGTCAGGATAAGGTAAATCACCATAGACTTCGTCAGTAGAAATATGATGAAAACGGAAACTATTTTTCTTGTCGCTATCAAGAGCAGACCAGTAATTGCGAGCGGCTTCTAAAAGGACATAAGTACCAACAATATTGGTTTCAATAAATGCCGCAGGACCTGTAATTGAACGGTCAACATGGCTTTCAGCAGCCAGGTGCATCACTGCATCCGGCTGATGCTGAGCAAAAATCCGTGCCATTGCAGCAGCATCGCAAATATCCGCATGTTCAAAAATATAGCGTTCAGAATCAGAAACATCAGCAAGTGATTCCAGGTTTCCGGCGTACGTTAATTTATCGACATTAACAACACTATCCTGCGTATTATTTATAATGTGACGAACTACAGCAGAACCAATAAATCCTGCGCCACCAGTAACAAGTATTTTCACTTAATTTATTCCATATTACTTCAGAGCATGCTGTGAAATAAGCGGCTCTCAGTTTGATTAATAGAGGTATTAATGCACGCTACCGCCCCTGGCTTTACAGCTACCAGAGCACTGCATGCATGCCTACGATGTGACGGGCGTTACCCACCCGCGCTAAACCCGAAAAATTCAAACGTTAATTGTCTTACCAATCCGCTCTGGAAACAAGGAAAATCCTGGAAAACTTTGACTAAAATCCTATTGCTAACTCGTTGTTATTCTGATTGTTTATATAAAACAACGGCGGTAATGACTCCAACTTACTGATAGTGTTTTATGTTCAGATAATGCCCGATGACTTTGTCATGCAGCTCCACCGATTTTGAGAACGACAGTGACTTCCTGCCCAGCCTTGCCAGATGCTGCCTCAGATTCAGGTTATGCCGCTCAATGCGCTGCGTATATCGCTTGCTGATAACGTGCAGTTCTCCCTTCAGGCGTGATTCATAAAGCGGCCAGCCATCCGTCATCCATACCACGACCTCAAAGGCCGACAGCAGGCCCAGAAGACGCTCCAGCGTGGCCAGCGTGCGTTCACCGAATACGTGCGCCACAACCGTCCTCCGTATCCTGTCATACGCGTAAAACAACCAGCGCTGGCGTGATTTAGCACCGACGTAGCCCCACTGTTCGTCCATTTCAGCGCAGACAATCACATCACTGCCCGGTTGTATGCGCGAGGTTACCGACTGCGGCCTGAGTTTTTTAAGTGACGTAAAACCGTGTTGAGGCCAACGCCCATAATGCGTGCACTGGCGCGACATCCGACGCCATTCATGGCCATATCAATGATTTTCTGATGCGTACCGGGTTGAGAAGCGGTGTAAGTGAACTGTAGCTGCCATGTTTTACGGCAGTGAGAGCAGAGATAGCGCTGATGTCCGGCAGTACTTTTACCGTTACGCACCACGCCTTCAGTAGCTGAACAGGAGGGACAGCTGATAGAAACAGAAGCCACTGGAGCACCTCAAAAACACCATCATACACTAAATCAGTAAGTTGGCACCATTACCAACAACGGCAGGAATATTCGCAACAAATTACTTTTGCCACGAATCTTCACTGCCGTTATAATTTTCTTATCAACCGTTACATCCAGTCAGATTTTCATTATTCGCTTAACAGCTTCTCAATACCTTTACGGAACTTCGCCCCTTCTTTCAGGTTGCGTAGTCCATACTTCACAAACGCCTGCATATAACCCATTTTTTTACCGCAGTCGTAGCTGTCGCCGGTCATCAGCATGGCATCAACGGACTGTTTTTTCGCCAGCTCGGCAATGGCATCAGTCAGCTGAATACGTCCCCATGCACCAGGCTGAGTACGTTCAAGTTCCGGCCAAATATCGGCAGAAAGCACATAGCGACCAACGGCCATGATGTCTGAGTCCAGCGTCTGCGGCTGATCTGGCTTTTCGATGAATTCAACAATGCGGCTGACTTTACCTTCACGATCCAGCGGCTCTTTGGTCTGAATAACGGAGTATTCAGAGAGGTCACCCGGCATACGTTTTGCCAGCACCTGGCTACGGCCCGTTTCATTGAAGCGCGCAATCATGGCAGCAAGGTTGTAGCGCAGCGGGTCGGCGCTGGCGTCGTCGATCACTACGTCTGGCAGTACCACGACAAATGGGTTGTCACCAATGGCAGGTCGCGCACACAAAATGGAGTGGCCTAAACCTAAAGGTTCACCCTGACGCACGTTCATAATGGTCACGCCCGGCGGACAGATAGATTGTACTTCCGCCAGTAGTTGACGCTTCACGCGCTGTTCAAGGAGAGATTCTAATTCATAAGAGGTGTCGAAGTGGTTTTCGACCGCGTTCTTGGACGCATGAGTTACCAGGAGGATTTCTTTGATCCCTGCAGCCACAATCTCGTCAACAATGTACTGAATCATTGGCTTGTCGACGATCGGTAGCATCTCTTTAGGAATCGCCTTAGTGGCAGGCAACATATGCATCCCAAGACCCGCTACCGGTATAACTGCTTTTAAATTCGTCATTATTTTCCTACCTCTAAGTGGCTGATAGTGCGTAAATTATTGTCATAGGTTAGCCAAACGGTATGGCTATATACCAAAGCTTAGTTCCGCATAACTTTGATTAAACCTTACGATAACACTACACACCATCAGCATCTGGGTTACTCGGATTACTCGGAAATCCACATACTGATAATTTAATCAGTACCTCTTTCCGAATAATCGTAGTCCAACCTGGTCCTTTTTTCTCTGACTCGTCTGCATTACTCAGAAACAAACGTTATGTCGTCTTTTTTGGCATGGACGAATTCATACTGCAGAGTTCGATCCAGACCTTGCGACAGCGTATACGGTGCCACAAAACCTGAAGAATGCACTTTCGTTGCGTCAAACTGTGTTGTTGCGCAGAATTTTTTCACGCGCACAGAGCTGACAGCGTATTTTTTGCCCGTAATTTTGCTCAGGATATCAAAGCAATATCCACCCAACATTCCTAGTGGGTAAGGCAAGTGCATAGAAGGGATCTTTTTGTTCAGACTTTGTTCAACTTCAGCAACCAACTGGTTCATGTTCAGATCTGGCTTATCAACGTAATTATAAACCTCATAACCTGCGGCAACATTCTTCAGTTTGTACTTGATAAACTCAACAATGTTTCCAACATAAGCCATGGACTTATAGTTAGTCCCTGCGCCCACCATCATAAACTTGCCGCCAGCGATCTGTTTCAGCAAGTTATAGACGTTACCGCGGTTGCGTTCACCGAAGATAACGGTAGGACGGATGATGGTTAATGAACGTTCTGTTGGTGCTTTGTTATACCATTCACGCAGCACTTCCTCTGCCTGCCACTTACTTTTGCCGTAGTGGTTGAAAGGGTCGTGTGGATGGTTTTCGTCAGGGTTATGTTTGTTCAAACCATAAACAGCAACGGAACTGGTAAAGATGATATTTTTAACGCCATTTCTTTCCATGGCCGCCAGCACATTGCGGGTACCCTGAACGTTGACATCATAATAGAGAGAAGTAGGGCTGACGTCATCGCGGTGTTCCGCTGCCAGTAGTACAACAGTGTCAAAACCGGCTAACGCCTGGTCGAGTGCCTGTTGATCACGAACATCGCCAATCTGTGTGATTTCTGGATAAAAGTGGCTCTGCTGTTTGTCCAGGTTCTTGATATTAAAGTCAGCAATTGCCGTTTCAAGTAGTCGGGTTCCTACGAATCCGGAAGCCCCTATGAGCAAAACGTTATCGTTCATAAATCACTTTAGTCTGGTTGTTACGTAAGAAACACAAGATAAAGATGAGTACCTTCCCTGAGTAGTCAATGCTGCCCAGCCCCAGCTTTAACAGTTAGTGTGAGGATTATAATCTTTTAGAACATTATATCCAGTAAGTTTATGAATGGTCGCAAATCTACTCCCTCCGTTCCGGCAATCTAAAGTTAATCTTTTCCACATTAACAATATGGTGATTAACCCTGTCGATATCGACGGAGCTTTGCCCTCTTTCATTCACCGCATGAACATTTGCAAGAGATAGCAGGGTTTCTTTTTTCGCCATAAAGACGCCGCGAACGTCTTTGCGCATGTCGAAGTTCATGCTCAATGCTGGTCCAACAGAGGATTCCTGCATCACTTTGATATTTCGCATAAAAAGATGTTGCGGTTTATTGTGAAGCTCCAGCGAGGCACGCTTCATCTCAATGTTAGTCAGTGCCACAAAGGAGACAGCATTCCCGGCGGAGATTTGGATACCGCGCAATTTGTAAGCAAGGTGGGTATTATCCAGTTGAATATTATTCACTCGGAAATTTTGCGGTATCGAGAGATATTTGCCTTTAATTACCCCATAGCCGATTAACATCCCGGCGCTATTAATCATTTCAATATTATCAATCACAAAGTTGTCACAACCATAAATAGCAACTGTGGCGTTATCAATACCTGCTTTCTTACTGAAATCCGGCGTGATATTACGAGCTTTGATATTACGGATAACAAAATGTTTACCATTTTCAACATGGATCAGTTGCCGACAATCCGATCCCGTGATATTCGCCACGACAAAGTTTTTCACTGCCAGGTTTTCCGGATAATTATTATCGTAGGTACTTCCCGCAAGGCCTATGCCGATGCCCCAGTTGATTTTGCCGTTGGTACAGTTAATGCGCTCAATGAGATGGTCGGATATCAAAATATCACTGTCGTTAATCGCCACGTTCCATTCAATAGCGTCGCCCTGTAAGTCGCTGAACTTACAGTTGGTGATGTTGGCACCGATTATCTGGTTATGAAATCCCTGGCGTAAGATGGCGTAGTTAGCGTGGCTAACGGTGAGGTTATCGATGGTCAGGTTGCGCATGACCCGTTTGTTTTTGCCGCCGATATAGATCTGCGTCACCGGGCCAAAGCCGCTCATCACCAGCCCTTTGATGGTGCAGTCAGAACCACGCACATCCAGGGTGATGTTATGTATACTGCCGCCCTCCCCCCCTGTCACCTGGCTGCCGTCCTGTAAGACAAATCGCCCTCTGCCGTTGCCGCGCAGGCTTCCAAGGATGTGTAACGTTTTACCTGCAGGAATGAAGATGCCGGTGTTGATATTGTCGCAAACCAATCCGGCGGGCACGACGACCGTTTGCCCTTCGCTGAAGGCTTGTTTAAATGAGGCGATCCAGTCGTGAGGGTTGTAGTCGTTAATGTTAACGCTTTGCCGGGCAGGAAGTGCACGGGCGAAAGAGGTATGGAGGAAGGCAAGCGCCGAGCTTGCCGTCAGGAAGGTGCGTCGGGAGAGTTTTTTAAATGGCATGCGTTCTCCTCTATAAAGCCTGCAGCAAGCTGGCGAGTTCTCGATTGATCACCTGCTGGTTAAAATCGTGTTCGACTTTTTCGCGCGCACGTTTGACGACCGGAGCCAGTTCGTCGGTGTCCAGTTGGCTAAACGCCGCCAGTCGTTGCGCCAGTGCGCGAGCATCGTTCTCAGGCACCAGCCAGCCGGATTTATCGGCCTCCACCAATTCCGGTATTCCGCTATGCAGAGTAGAAACCACCGGAATGCCGACCGCCATCGCTTCCATTAGCGCCACCGGAATACCTTCCATATCGCCATCCGCACCCGTTACCGAAGGCAGCAGGAAGACATCCGCGTCGTCGAGCATCGCTTTCACTTCGTGGCTCGGTTTAAAGCCCGGCATCTCTACCACATCTTCCAGTTGATATTGTTCGATGAGGGTGCGCAGGCGTCGTTCCCACGGGCCAATACCGAGGATACGATAGCGAAATGCCACGCCCTGCTCTTTCAACTGACGGCAGGCTTCAATCGCCACATGCAGGCCTTTTTTCTCGGTTAAGCGTGCGACGGAAATGATTTCCAGCGGTGTTGCGGGCGCTTTCACCGGACGCGGGCTAAAGCGCGTCATGTCCACGCCCATGCGCGATACGGCGATTTTTTCCCTCGGGCATCCCATTTTTTGCAGCCTCCCGGCCCACAGATCGCTGATCGGTAGCATCAGGTCGCCACGGCGGAACAGTTGCTGATATTCGGGAGTGTAGTGGTTGAGCACTTCCCGACTGGAGATATCAATGCCGTGGAAGATAGTAGCGATTTTGCCGCGAATGATACCCAGTTCCCGTAGTTTTGCTGCGATTACCCCCGCAGGGCCAAAATGAGCGATAAAGACATCGGCATAAAATGGTGTTGCGACCTGGCCGCAAATGGCAGACAAAATCAGGTTCCGCGACTCAGCGCCATAGCGTTTGAGGTTGAGCGCCTGCCAGGTATTTTTACGATGAATGCCGCGTAAGGTCTGGCTGGCGCGGTGGCGCAGTTTCGCCACTTTGCCCGTAGGTTCGTCCTGTAACCAGCGGGTTCTGGCAGCAAGGTTGTATTTCGTCCATGCCGCGTGGGTGTTTTGTGTGTCGCCTTTTTGCAGCGCGACAATCTCCACCTCAAATCCCATATCAATAAACGCGGTAATTTGATTGAGGACGAAGGTTTCCGACGACAGCGGAAATTTCAGTAAAAAGAAGCCGACCTTCATTTCACCTCCCCGATGCGTTCAAGCACAGATTTCACCATCTGCATTCCCGTCTGACGTTCGCGACTGACAGCTTCGTTAAGTCGTGCGTTCAGCGCCGGAAGCTGACCTAAGGTATCCGCAACCATCGCTTGCAGGCTGCCGTCTAATAAATGACGGATATCAATTGCCATCTCTGGTAGCCCCAGTTGTTGCATAATCCCAGCGGATTTATGTTCATAGTTGATGGCAATCGCCGGAGTGGCAAAGTTCATCGAGATAATGGCAGAGTGCAGGCGCGTGCCGACGGTGAGTTCACAGGCCCCCAGAATTTTGCCCATTTCCAGATCGTTGAGTTCATCCATCACTACGTGGTAACGGGCAGGATCGCTGATGTGCTGACGCAAGTTGAGCGCCACCATGCGGTCGTCTTTGTTATAGCTGTCGATGCCCGTACAGGTGGAAAGCGCAATCACCTGATACCCTTCATCGAGAATGCGATTGACCACCCCGGCAAAGGCTTTTTCATACGCTTGTTGGGTGGTGCCGAGACGTTTGTCGAACGGTGCCAGTTCGCGCAGGGTAATTGCCACCGCTTTCTGTTGTGCGGCAACATCCAGCCAGTGTTGAACAGCATAGCTGGCGGTGAAGTCTTCAATGTGGTGATCGACCAGCCACGCGGTATCGACGCCATGTTCAACTTTTGCGGTAGTGATATTGCTGCGTTTCATCAAATCAAGGCTGACCGATTCGCGCAGGATCAGCGCGTCGCAGTGACCAAAAACGTAGTTCGCCAGTTGGTTAAATTGCTTATCCTGGAACGGGCCGACGCTGTGACCAATCATAAACAGCGGCTTTTTCGCCATAAACGTGCAAAGCGCATGTTCAAACTGCGGCACGCCATAGAGATCGACAAAAAACGATCCGCCGACCTGAATAATGGCGTCGTAACCTGACAGCAGGCGCACGAAGTCAGTGAATCCCTGGGCTATGGCGATATTACGCAACTTGCCAGTGTCGGTGACGCGTGAGAGCAGTACCTGATGTTGGTAACGGCGACGGAGGACTTTTTTAACGCGCCCGACAACGCCCGCTGCGCTGTTGTGTTGTTTCATTTGCAGGAACAGCGGATCGCCCATTACCGGGCGGTTGAGCAGCCAGGAAGAACTGACCGGATAGCGGCTCATCACGTCCACTTCGGCATGTGGATTGAGGATGTTGATGGCATCAAGTAAGCCGCGCAAGATGGCGCTGTCGCCACGATTGCCGCAAGTGTGGTTGCCCAGAATAAGTAATTTCATTTTTTCCTCATAAATTTGATGCCAGGTGAGGCTGTGTTTGTTGTGTTCGTTGCCGTTTTTTGCCTGATGCGACGCTGGCGCGTCTTATCAGGCCTACAAGACCCGAGCACAGAACCGTAGGCCGGATAAGGCGTTCACGCCGCATCCGGCATTCAGTGCCTGATGCGACGCTGACGCGTCTTATCAGGCCTACAGGTCCCGAGCACAGAACCGTAGGATGGATAAGGCGTTTTACGCTGCACCCGGCAACCGTTGTCGGAACCGAAAACAACAACTCACCCCGCCCGTAAAAGCATTTTCATTTTTTCGCTGCGACAAAACTGACGCTTCACTTCCACCACCAGCGGATGGCGCGACAGCACAATCATCACTACAAACGCCAGCACGCCCGCGGCTATTTGCACCGCCAGCAGCATCCCCAGCGCCAGTTGCCCTTTCAGCACAATGCCCAGCGCATAACTGACCACCAGCGTCGGCAGCGAGAGGTAAAACGGCAGCCACAAACTCAGGATGTACTGGCGATAACTGGAACCAAGAACCGGTTTAATCATCACGAAGTAACTCAGAATGGTGTTGATAATCTGCACCAGCAGGAAGCCAAGCGTGACGCCGATTGCGCCCGCCATCTGCCCACCAATAACAATCGCCGGAATAAACAGAAATGTTTTGAATACGTTGAATTTAAAGCTGATATCGACCCGCGCTTTCGCCATCAGCAGCGAACCAATCGGGTTACCCACCGAACGCAGCAGACCCACCACACACAGCAATTGCAGCACCGGAATAATGCTGTTCCACTTCTCACCAAAGACCAGCGGTACAAAGTTATTCGACACCACCATCAGCCCCAGCAGAGCCGGAAAGTTGATAATCCCCACTACCGACAGCAGCTTGTAGAAGTTCACGCGCAGCTTTTCGGTGTCGTCCTGAATTTTGGCAAACGCCGGAAACAACACGCGGGTGATGATCGGGTTCAGTTTCATCGGCGGCACAACGGCTACGTTGTACGCCAGGTTGTACCCCCCTGCCACGCTCGCGCCGAGAATACGCGCCAGCACCAGCGTTGAAAGGTTGGTATTGAGATAGTTGATGATGCTGTCCGCCGTCAGCCAGGCACCAAAGCGTAAGTTCGGTGCCACCGACGCCAGCGAGAAATGCAGACCGTGGCGATAAATTTTGCGACCAAAGTAGCCAAACAGCAGCGTTCTTACCGCACTATTGACCAGATAACCGAGGATCGCGGTCATCGCCAGCGGCCAGAAATGGGCGCTAACCACCGTAAAAGTGAAGCCCGCCAGTACCGCGCTGGTTTCGATCATGCCGATTTTGTTGAACTCCAGCTCCTTCTGCATCAACGCGCGGAACTGTTGCCCGTGGGGGATTACCACAAACGCCAGCGACAATGTTTTAATCAACGGTGCCAGGTCCGGGTTATTCAGCACGCCACCAATGGCATCACTCAACAAAAACACCGCCACGCACACCACAAGCCCCAGCCCGACGTTCAGCCAGTACAGCGTGGTGAGTTCAAGGTGGCTGATTTCTTTTCGCTGAATAATCGAGTTAGCGATACCGAAGTCAGAAAGCGTATCGGCCAGCGCGATAATCACCAGCGACACAGTCAGCAGGCCGAACTGGTGGTTGTCGATAATCCGCGCCAGCACGGTCATCTGCACCAACCCGAGGCCGATGATGATCATCGTGGCAATCGCCGACCACTTCGCGCCGCTGATGGTTTTTTCACGTAAGCTCATATCAATATGCCGCTTTGTTAACGAAGCCTTTGAATACCGTCAGGAAAACGATTTTGATATCGAACCAGACGCTCCATTCGCGGATGTACTCAAGGTCGAACTCGACGCGTTTTTCCATTTTCTCCAGCGTGTCGGTTTCGCCACGCCAGCCGTTAATCTGCGCCCAGCCGGTAATGCCCGGTTTCACTTTGTGGCGCAGCATGTAGCCTTCAATGAGCTGGCGATACTGTTCGTTATGCGCTACCGCGTGCGGACGTGGACCGACAATCGACATCCCCCCGGTCAGCACATTGATAAACTGCGGCAATTCATCCAGCGAGGTGCGGCGCAGAAAGTTCCCCACTTTGGTGACGCGCGGATCGTTCTGCGTCGCCTGAGTCACCACTTTGTCGTTCTCCATCACTTTCATGGAACGGAACTTCCACACTTTGATCGGCTTGCCATCCATGCCGTAGCGAGTCTGGCGGAAAATAACCGGCCCAGGTGAACTGAGTTTTACCGCCAGCGCAATACAGCACAGCACCGGGGAGATCAGCAGCAAGATCAGCATCGCCAGCACAATGTCTTCCGCACGTTTTAGCAGGCGGTTAACCCCGGAAAGCGGCGTATCGTACAGCGGCACTACCGGTACGCCGTTCATCTCTTCTAGGCGTGAATGGAGAATGTTGAAGGTAAAAACATCAGGGATCAGCAGCACCGAACAGGTGGTATCCGCCAGTTGATGGACCAGTTTTTTCACTCGCGCGCCCTCGCACATTTGCATCGCGATATAGACGTTATGAATCTTGCCCGCTTTTGCATCCTCGACCAGCTGTTGCAGGTTACCCGCCCAGTCGTTAGAAACGCCGCCCGGTTTCGGGTCGTGGTAAACGCCCACCACTTCAAACCCTAACCACGGCTGATTACGGAAACTCTCCATCAGCATTTGTCCGGCGGCTAAATCCCCCGCCACCGCGACCATGCGCTTGTTATAGCCATGATTACGCAGCCAGCCCGCACCAATACGAATACATGAACGGCAAACCACCAGTCCGATACTGGTCAGCCCATACCACGCCAGCCAGATTTTCAGTTGCGTGTCGAAATCATTGTTGAACGCCACCAGTCCGGCGCTGAAAATCACGCTTAAGGTCCAGTTTTGTAGCAACAGGGCAAATTCTGTCGCTGCCCGAACACCGCGCCATGAGCGATAAAAATCGGTGATGCCGCCCAGCATCTGGAACACCACCAGCGTAATCAGCGCCACCAACAGGTGCATGTAGAGGAATGACAGTCCGCTGACTTCGCAAACCAGCCATAGTCCGGCAAACATGATGGTGATATCTGAAAAGCGTTGCACCATAGAGATTAACGATGCATTGGTTTTCGCTCGCTCGCGCTTTTTTAGATTTGTCATCGTTGTTCCTGTTATTAGCCCCTTACCCGCAGTGGGGTAAGGGAAGATCCGACATTACTCATTCAGCAACGTCAGCAGAGTTCGCGTTCGCGCTTCCATCAGCGGCACATCACCGCGCGATTCCACATTCAACCGCACCACCGGTTCGGTGTTGGAGGTGCGCAGGTTAAAGCGCCAGTCGGCAAAGGTCATGCTGATACCATCGGTGCGATCCACCGCCAGCGCCTCACGGCTAAAGTGCTGTTCCACGCGGTTAATCGCCTCAACGGGGTGCGCCAGTTTGCTGTTGATCTCACCGCTTGCCGGAAACGCCGCCATCCGGTCGCGTACCAGTTCGCCCAGCGTTTTTCCTTTCAGGCACACCAGTTCGGCGACCAGCAGCCATGGGATCATGCCGCTGTCGCAGTAAGCGAAATCACGGAAGTAATGGTGGGCGCTCATTTCGCCACCGTAGATGGCGTCTTCCTTGCGCATCCGTTCTTTAATAAAGGCGTGTCCGGTTTTCGACATTACCGGCGTGCCGCCTGCAGCAGTCACCACATCAATAGTGTTCCAGGAGAGACGCGGATCATGGATGATCTTCGCGCCGGGATTTTTTTCGAGGAACGCTTCTGCCAGCAGGCCGACAATGTAGTAGCCCTCGATAAACTGCCCTTTTTCGTCAAACAGGAAACAGCGGTCAAAATCGCCATCAAAGGCAATGCCCATATCCGCGCCGTGTTTGATGACCGCATTGCGGGTGTCGTCGCGACATTCCGGCAGCAGCGGGTTAGGAATACCGTTGGGGAAATTGCCGTCCGGTGTGTTGTGTACTTTGATTAATTCCACGGGCGCGCCGAGGGCTTTAAAGCGGGCTTCAATGGCGTCCACCACCGGACCCGCTGCGCCATTCCCGGAGTTAATCACCAGCTTGAGCGGCGTGAGGTTTTTGACATTGATATAACCGAACAGGTGATCAACGTAAGCGTCACGCAGGTTGATTTGCTGATAGCGACCGCGTTTGGTTTCATCGACGGGAGGAAAGTCGTTGGCTTCAGCCAGACGCTGGACGTCGCGCAGTCCGGTATCACCGCTGATCGGGCGAGCCCCTTCGCGCACCAGCTTCATGCCGTTATAATCCATCGGATTATGGCTGGCGGTGACTTCAATGCCGCCATCCACGCCGAGATGGAACGTGGCGAAATAGATCTCTTCGGTGCCGGACATACCGATATCCAGCACGTCAACGCCCGCATCCTGTAAACCTTTTGCCAGCGCCAGTTTTAAGGTTTCGCTGGTGAGACGGACATCACCGCCTAACACAATGGTTTTCGGTTTGAGAAATTCGCCATAGGCGCGACCAATGCGCCAGGCGATATCTTCATTCAGTTCTTCGCCTAATTTCCCGCGAATATCATAGGCTTTAAAGCAGGTTAATTTTTTCATGTCGTTACCCTTTTTCAGGCAATAGTTGGCCCTGACCGAAACGGCCAATTTTGTTTTTGTCGTTATTTACATCTCGGTTTCGCATTCATTGCCTGATGCGACGCTGCCGCGTCTTATCAGGACTACAAACCCGAACCGTAGGTCGGATAAGGCGTTCACGCCGCATCCGACAAACAGCGCCTGATGCGACGTTTACACCCGTCCGTAGCGATCCGCGAAGCGCACCACATCATCCTCTTCGAGATAAGAGCCGGAGCGCACTTCAATTAAATCGAGCGGAATTTTCCCCGGATTTTCCAGGCAGTGCGTCGCCCCCAGCGGAATATAAATGGACTCGTTTTCACCAAGCAGTTTGATATCACCATCAATGGTGACTTTTGCCGTTCCCGCGACCACTACCCAGTGTTCCGCGCGGTGATGGTGCATCTGTACCGACAAACCCTCGCCCGGTTTCACGGTGATGCGTTTCACCTGGTAGCGGTCGCCCGCGTCGATAGAGTCATATTTGCCCCACGGACGATACACTTCGCGATGCACCCGATGCTCATGGCGACCATCGGCTTTGATCTGCTCGACCACTTTTTTCACATCCTGTACCGCGTTACGGTCGGCAATCAGCACCGCATCTTTGGTCTGCACCACTACCAGATCTTTCACCCCGACGGTGGTGACCAGGCCAGATTCGGCATACACATAGCTGTTTTCAGTTTTGTGATTAATCACATCGCCGTGGCAAACGTTGCCCTCGGCGGTGTGGGCGCTGATCTCCCATAATGAAGACCAGGAACCAACATCGCTCCAGCCCGCATCCATCGGCACCACAACAGCATCTGCCGTACGTTCCATGACCGCGTAATCCACCGACTCTTCCGGGCAGGCGAGAAACGCTTCTTCATCCACACGAATAAAATCAAGATCCGGATCGACGGAGCTCATCGCTTTTTCACAGGCATCGAGAATATCCGGGCGATATTTTTTCAGTTCTTCGAGATAGCGTCCGGCGCGGAACAGGAACATGCCGCTGTTCCAGTAATATTCGCCGCTTGCCACATAGGCCTGGGCGGTTTCCAGATTCGGTTTTTCGACAAACTGCGCCACTTCAAAGGCCACCGTATCCTGCTCGCCCGCAGATACTTCACCGCGACGAATATAGCCATAACCGGTTTCTGGTAGATCCGGCACAATGCCGAAGGTCACCAGCTTGCCCGCTTCGGCATATGGCATGGCATTACGCACGGCGGCACGGAACGCGTCTTCATCGGCAATCACATGATCCGCCGCCAGCACCAGCATTAACGGGTCGTTCTCCGGGCTATGACGTTTTGCCGCCAGCGCCGCCAGCGCAATGGCCGGTGCAGTGTTACGCCCTGCAGGTTCGAGAATAATGTTCTCGGTGAGTTTGTTCAGTTGACGCAGCTGTTCCGCGACAATAAAGCGGTGCTGCTCATTGCAAATCACCACCGGGCTTTCGCACTCCACGCCGTTCAGGCGGCAGATGGTGGTTTGCAGCATGGTGAGATCGCCTTTCAGGCATAAAAACTGCTTGGGGTAAAGTACGCGGGAAAGCGGCCATAAGCGGCTACCGGAGCCACCTGCCATCACAACTGGATAGAGTTTCGACTGCGCCATAATTATCCCCGAATATCATTTATAAATTGACGTAACACGTTCTCTTTATCGAGCGTGCGTTCGGCATATTCACGTGCCACCGTGTTGTGTTTGGGCAGCAGGAGCGCCTGACGAATCCCCGCCACCAGCGCCTCGACCGATTCCGGCTCTACGCAAACCGCAATGCCCGGAAAGGTTTCGCAAAGCTGCCCCAGTTCTGTGTGGGCTTCTGCGGTAATCACCGCGTTACCGCCTACCGCCAGAATATTGGTCAGTTTCGACGGCAATACGGCATCTGCCGCGCCGCGTTTTTGCACCACCAGATGGCAATCGCCCATCTTCAGCAGTGCGGGTAAAGCGTCATACGATTGCAGCGGGAAAAATTGCATGTTGCGCAGTCCACGCTGCTGCGCCATTTTTTCCAGCCGCGCTTTGCCGCCGCCCTGCCCGACAATGGCAAAAATCAGCGGTTCATCGCGCAGGCGATCGGCAGCTTCAATAACGTTTTCCAGTCCCTGCTTTTCACCAATATTGCCGGAGTAAAGAATGATTTTTTTGTTATCTGGCAGGCCAAGCTGGTTACGAAGGGCATCAACATCGGCGTCTGCAACATGCTGAAAACGGGCGATTTCCGACCAGTTGGGGAAGAAAATGATGTTATCCGCCGCCACGCCTTTTTCGATGGCTTTATTCATCATCGAACGCGAAATCGTGGAGACGTTATCGACGTTATGCAGTCCGCTACGTTCGAACGCCGTTGCCAGCTGTGCCACTTTGCCGCCTTTGCCTTTTCCGGCAAGGCCCAGCCCCAGCATGGCGTCTACTTCGTAATCCTGAATATGCAGCACGGTACGCGCACCAGAGAGTTTCGCCAGCAGGCGCATTCCCGGCGTGCAAAACAGCGTTGGCACCACGCCGATAATGCGATCCGGCTTCCAGCGACGTTGCGCCATCAACGGGAAAAAACTGCTGACGGCAAAACTGCCGAGATGCAACAGGCGTTTCAGGGTGCTCGGCTGTTTTGGCACGTACAGCGGGCAGCGCCACACCGTGGCGGCCCCCTCTTCTCGTTTGTAGCGCCAGGCGGAATAGTTCTCGCCCACCTGCCACTGCGGGTAGTAAGGCGGTGCGGTAATAACCCGCACCTCATGACCTTGCGCCGCCAGCCATTCCACCATTTCTCCGGTGTATTTGCCGATGCCGGTTAACTCCGGCGAGTAGTTAATGCCGTAGACCAGTATTTTCATAATCCGGGTACTCCGGCACGCTTCTCAGCGAGAAAATAGGCGCGGCTGTTAGCGTGAACATTGTCACTGGCGAGCAGTGCGTCCGGCGTCAGCCAGCGGTAATCGTCATGCTGCTCATCCGGCAGTAACAGTTCTTCTTCCGCTACTCTGAAGCGAAAACCGAGCACCACATAGTGAGTGGTGAAATCCGTGCCGGAGAAGTTATCGTCATAAAAGTGCTGCCAGACACCGTAAAACTGGCCTGCTGTTATCGGCAGACGCAGCCCCAGTTCCGCCATCGTCAGCCGCTCAAATGCGGCTTCCAGCGTTTCGTCTTTCTGCACGCGCCCTCCCGGCACAAACCAGTAACCCTGCGCCGGGCGGTTGGTTCTTTTGCCAAGCAGAAACTCGCCGCGACTGTTCTCGACAATAAAGTCGAGAGAGACAAGCGGGGTGGAGCGCACTACCGTGGCAAAGTCTTCCTGACGTAAAAACATCATTACCCCCGAAAGCGGTCTTGATTCTCAAGGAACCACTGGTAAGTGCTGGCAAGCCCCGCTTCCAGTGAGATTTCGTGATACCAGCCAAGCTGATGCAGGCGCGTCACATCCAGCAGTTTGCGCGGCGTACCATCCGGTTTGCTGGCATCAAAAACCACCCGACCTTTGTAACCCACCACTTTGGCGATGGTTTGCGCCAGCTCACGGATAGTGCAGTCAACGCCCGTGCCGACGTTAATGTGCGACAGCATCGGCTGGGTGTTCTCCTGCCAGACTTCGTGTGCCAGCTCCATGACATGAATGCTCGCCGCTGCCATATCATCAACGTGCAGAAATTCGCGCATCGGCGTACCGCTGCCCCACACCACCACGTCCGGCGCATTCTGTGCCGTCGCCTCATGGAAGCGACGCAGCAATGCTGGGATCACATGCGAATTACTCGGGTGGAAGTTGTCGTGTGGCCCGTACAGGTTGGTTGGCATGACTGAGCGGTAATCCCGTCCGTACTGGCGATTGTAAGATTCACACAGTTTGATCCCGGCGATTTTGGCAATGGCATAAGGCTCGTTGGTCGGCTCCAGCGTGCCCTGCAACAACTCGCTTTCTGCCATCGGCTGTTTTGCCAGTTTCGGGTAGATGCAGGACGATCCGAGAAACAGCAGTTTGTTCACGTCGTTCTGATGCGCGGCGTGAATGATGTTGCTCTCAATCATCATGTTCTGGTAGATGAAATCTGCCGGATACGTGTTGTTGGCAACAATACCGCCCACTTTCGCCGCCGCCAGATAGACCTGGTCAATGCTTTCGCTGGCAAAGAAATCATGCACCGCGCGGCTGTCCAGCAGGTTCAGTTCATCGCGGGTGCGTAATACCAGCTCCACATCACCGCGCTGTTCGAGCTGCCGCCTGATGGCGGAACCGACCATCCCGCGATGGCCAGCAATAAAAATGCGTTGTTTACTCATGCTTATGACTCCAGCGCGATCGCCACGTCGTAGCCGTGAGATTTCAGCAGAGAGTGTTTTTTCGCCGCTTCAAGGTCATTAGCCACCATTTCAGACACCATCTCTCTGAGGGTGATTTCCGGTTTCCAGCCCAGTTTTTCGTGCGCTTTGGTCGGGTCACCGAGCAGCGTTTCAACTTCTGCCGGACGGAAGTAACGCGGGTCAACGGCGATAATCACATCACCCGGTTTAACGCCCGGCGCGTCATGCCCGGTGACGGAAACCACAATGCCCTTCTCTTCAACACCCGTGCCTTCAAAGCGCAGTTTGATGCCCAGTTGTGCCGCCGCCATTTCCACGAACTGACGCACGGAGTACTGAACGCCGGTGGCAATAACGAAATCTTCCGGCTGTTCCTGTTGCAGCATCATCCACTGCATTTTTACGTAGTCTTTGGCGTGGCCCCAGTCACGCAGGGAATCCATATTGCCGAGATACAGGCACGACTCCAGCCCCTGGGCGATGTTGGCGATTGCGCGGGTGATTTTGCGGGTAACGAAAGTCTCGCCACGGCGCGGGGATTCATGGTTGAAGAGAATACCGTTACAGGCGTACATGCCGTAGGATTCGCGGTAGTTAACGGTGATCCAGTAGGCGTACAGTTTGGCGACCGCATACGGAGATCGCGGGTAGAACGGCGTGGTTTCTTTCTGCGGAATTTCCTGCACCAGACCATACAGTTCAGAGGTGGAAGCCTGATAAAAACGGGTTTTCTTTTCCAGACCGAGGAAGCGGATCGCCTCGAGCAGGCGCAGCGTACCCATCGCGTCGACGTCAGCGGTATATTCCGGTGACTCAAAAGAGACCGCAACGTGGCTCATTGCGCCCAGGTTGTACACTTCATCCGGCTGCACTTCACGCAAAATGCGCGTCAGGTTGGAGGTATCACTCAGGTCGCCATAATGCAGATGGAATTTCGGGTTGCAGGTGTGCGGATCCTGATAAATGTGATCCACGCGCTCGGTGTTGAATGACGATGCACGACGCTTAATACCATGCACCTCGTAACCTTTTTCCAGCAGAAACTCTGCCAGGTAAGAACCGTCTTGTCCGGTTACACCGGTGATGAGAGCGACTTTTGACATGTCTTATTCCTCTGTATTTTTTGAATTTATTCAGTTTCAACGCGTTCGCGTATCACCACTGCGGGATTCCCCCGGCAAACCACATTTGCCGGAAGCGATTTAAAAACACTGCTTCGCGCCCCCACGACGGTGCCGTCGCCGATTGTGACGCCTGGGGCAACAAAGACATCGGTTGCCAGCCAGCATTTCTCGCCAATCACAATAGGCGTGGCGTTAATGGTGAAATGTTGACTTGCATGGTCGTGGCTACCGGTGCATAAATAACTTTTTTGCGATATCACCGAATGTGCGCCAATGGTTATTTCACCGAGGGTATATAAATTGACGTCATCGCCGACCCACGCGTAATCACCTAAGGTTAATTTCCACGGATAGGTAATTTTTACTGACGGCCGAATAACTACGTTTTTTCCTATTTTTGCGCCGAATAAACGTAATAAAAATGCCCGCCAGCGATGCAATACTTGTGGCGACCAGGCAAATAATGTTGCCTGTACTGCCCACCACAATTGCACTTTAATAGCGTTGCCACCCCGGAACCCTTTCGGCACCGAGAATCCACTTAAATCCTGCATCGTTTTCCCTTATATTCAGCTTTTGTTATATAAGGCTTTCGTCTTTGAGGTAGTACGCTGGCGTAAATGCCAGGATAATTCTGCCCAGAAGCCAGGCACATGTAATATTTGCCGTTGGACTTTTTTCGCGTCAGCACACAATTCCATATTATTGGTGGTAGATACCCCACCCATAGAAAATTCAGACACCAGGCCATTGAGTTTTTTAAATGCATAACCTGCTTTATACATTTTGGCTGCCAGCGCGTAATCAGAAGAAACTTTATATTCCAGGTCATAACGCCATTTTTTCAAACCGGATACCGGGAAAAATATCGCCTGATGACTGGCGGGCAGGCTGTGATAAATATACCAACCCGGTTTGGCGCTACGTTTAATTTTATGCCCGTCGCCAAAATCCAGCAGCGCATCGCCGGTGATCATCACGTTATCTTTTTGCATTTTTAACTTACGGACAAAATTTGCGGCATCCTGATGAAAAATATCGCCCGAATTGAGAAACAACGCGAACTTGCCTTGTGCCATCGTAATGCCTTTGTTCATGGCGTCGTAGATACCGTTATCTGGCTCGCTGACAAAGCGTAGGTTATAGATACCATTGAGATTTTCCAGATACTCACGGGTGCCGTCATTGGAACCGCCATCGACAACAATCCATTCGAAGCTGATATCGTCCGCCTGCGCCAGATGCGCCAGCGAGGCATGTGTTTTGACTATCCCTTCGAGGTTACGAAACGCGACAGTGATTATGCTAAGCAACATGTTCTTATTCTTACCTCGTAATATTTAACGCTTTTCGCAAAATAAACGGACAGACGATTAAAAATGCATATTCCGGGCTAAATATCGAACCGGTAAAAAACAGCGATACCGGAGTAAAAAGATATAATTGCACGCGAAAATTGCGGTTATCACCAAAAGCGTTGATCATCATTTTTATCACTTTCCCCATGTACCACAGCGATAAAAACACCGCGAACCAGGAAAAATAAATAATCAGCAGATACAAACCATTGTCTATGGTTTTTCCGACATCCGCACCGTTAAATATTCCGAATGATGCGACATATTCATAAAGTGAGCCAAATCTGACTACACCGTCAATATGGGTCAAAGAATAACCGACCATCACCAGCGGACCGACAATACGATAATACGATGACGATCCTTCCGTACCTAAATCGCCCAGACGGGTGGAAATATAAGGAAACGCGATTACCACACCAACCAGGAATACAGCCAGAGAAATCAATGCCAACGGTAACTTTTTCTTAATCGCCTCTTTATTCAGATATTGAAATGCCCACTCCAGCAAATAAAACAGGATAAAGGTCATAACCCCTGAAAACGATCCGGATAATATTATCCCTGCGAGAATCATAGCATCTGTTTTAGGCGTTTTGATACCAAACTGTTTGATGCTGAGCCAAATTGAGATTAATGCCAGAGCGAAAAATGCCGGTTCGAAATAAAGTGCTGTCGTGCGCTTGCCGCCGAATTTAATGAAATTCAGCACATAGCTGTTGCTGTAAATCAGATATTTCGAAATCGACTCCATAATACTGCTGCCACCGGTGAGGATAATTTGCGCCATCTCCACCGCCGCCAGCGCCACCACCAGCCCGACCACCAGATAAAAGAAACGTAATATCTTGCGATGGTTGTGTGGCGAAATCGTTTTAAAGCGAATACTCCACACCATGCCAATAATGATCACAATATAGACAAACAGCATGGTTGAAGTGACGTATTTACTGGCATCCAACGACTGACCAAACAGGTAGTTAAACGCCGTGAGTCCCGCACCAATCCCTAAGGCAATAATCAATTTTTTAACGCTGATGCGTTCTAAAAACAGCAGTAACAAGACAGGTAAAAAAGTGACGATGGTGATGGGGAAACTTTCGCCAAGCTGGGCGATTTTGACGTTAACCAGCAGGTAGATCAGCGGCAGCAGCAGGTAGCTACAGATTCTGATAGAAGTTGACATACTCCTCCAGCATCTGTTGTCCACTGTAGGCGGCGCGGCTGCGTTGGCTGAACTCAGCCAGCGTGGTACCAAATATCGCCTGCGCGATTTCCGGTTTGCTTAACTGCACCAGTTGCAGCACGTCTTCTTCGCTGACGGTTTTACCGCCGGATTTTTGCAGCACTTCCCGCGCCGCGTCGCTATGGGTGGCAATCACCGGCACGCCAATCGATAGCGCCTCACACAAAATCAGCGGGTAGTTATCGACGCGAGAACTGAACACCAGCGCATCCATCTGATTGAGCGCGCTCATCAACTTGCGCTTGTCAGTTTCAAAGCCGTGATTAACCACGTTGCCAGCGGTGAACGGCGAGAACTTACCAAAGGTATGCAGTTCGATTTTATCGCCCAGCGCCATCATCTCACGCACCAGTTGCTGGTTAGTCTTGCCGTCGTAACGCAGGTCATGCGCCACCACCGCGATTTTCGGCTTGCCCTGGGTTTCGCGTACCGGAGGCAAGTCCGCCAGAATCGCTTCTGTTGCCATATCAATGCCATTATTGATAATCCGGCAACGCCCTGGACCGTACAGGCTATTGAAAGCGTCAGCCACATGCTGGCTGGGGGAAATAAACTGACAGCCCAGCGCCAGCATCTCACGGAATAACTGGCGTTTGCCCGCCACCAGCTGGTGTGCGCGATCAATCTTCACCGGCGGATAATTAATTAAGGTCGGGCATTTCTGGCAGCCCGTTTTCCAGCCTTCACAACCGTCGGTAAAGGCGCAGCGCCCGGTAACGCTCCAGTGGTCGTGCAGCGTCCAGACCAGAGTGACATCCGGTTTGTGGTTTTTCACCTTTTCGCAAAAGCGCACCACGCTCTTAAGATTTAGCCAGTAGCTGTGCAGCACATGAAAATGCAGGACCACCGGACCCGGTGTACGAGTAATGGTGCGATATAACTCATTGAAATTGCCAAACAGATCGCGATTAAACAGACGAAACAGGGCAATGTTCGCCATCGCGGTCATCCGCGGCGTATGTTTGATGACCTGCGGATAGTTTTGATGGCTGACACTCTCTTTGCCGCCTTTGCCGTAACCGTACACAAAATGTGACGCCAGCCCCTGTTGCAGCGCACGCTGGTGGAGATCTAACGCCACACCTGCTGCCCCGCCTTCCGCCAGTCGCACATTAAATTGCAAAATATTCATTTAATTACCTTCACTCGCGCTTTTTCTCCCACCACCAGCGCGTTGTCCGGGACAGAGTCGAGCACCACGCTGCCCGCACCCACGGTGACGTTGTTACCAAGCGTGATATCACCAAGAATAATGACGTTGGCACCGAGTTCGACGCCGTTGCCAATATGTGGACATGCCATGTTATCGGCACCACGATTGCCGATAGTGACGCCGTGGCGAATGGTGAAATCATCCCCCGCCACCACGTTTTTATTGATCACTACGGCGTAACCGTGATGGATAGTAAAGCGGCGGCCAATGGTTGCGGCTGCCTGGATTTCATAACCGAAAAAGCATTCGGTGATAATGCGATACAGCACCAGCAGCGGGGCCGCCCACAGATTGTTGAGGACGTTCTTTTTGCGCCACACCGAACAAAAATGAGCAACACGATAGGCAAGTACCATGCAGCACGGGCGTAAACTCCAGCTGTTGGCACGCAGATCTTCCAGCATCTTTAGCGCCCCCGAATACCATCAGCCAGACGTTTGCCGTTACGCACCGACAGCAGCGTCAACAAGGTGCGCCAGGTCATACGTTTATTGCGGATCTGGTAGAGGGTAAACAGCTGATATTTTTTACTGGCACGGTCGAATTTGTCTTTGTGCTTGCGGTAAAAGTGGAAGTACCCGGAGAATTTTTTCGGTGACGAGGTGATCTGCATTTCACCGTGATTGATATGCAGGATCTGCGTCGCCTCTTCCACTTTCCACGGTTCGCCATACTCCACCACCATCCGCAGGAAGATGTCGTAATCCTGTGCTGCTTTCAGTTCGGTATCGAACAAGCACTCTTTGAAACGCCACGCCCAGGTAAAAACCTGATTGCCAATGATATTGCGTTTATAGAACAGGCGGCGTGAGTACGGCGATTTGGGATACAGTGGCAAACTTGCTGGTTGGGAATAGACTTCGCCCTGGCAAACGTAGTCGTTAGCGTACAAAAAGGCGTGTGTGACCAGTTGCTGTTTATGGGCGAGGAAGACGCTCAGACGGTTGGGTGTCCATTCATCATCATCATCGATCCCGGTGATATATTCCCCTTGCGCCAGCATAATCGCCTGGTTACGTACCGCGCACGCCCCGCTGTTAATGTCGTTGTGAATGTAGGTAATACGCGGATCGTTGAGGGCGGTGACGTACTGTTGCAGTTGTTCCCAGGAGTTGGAGCAATCATCCACGATGATCATCTCCCAGTTGCTGTAGTCCTGGCGCAAGACCGATTTTATCGCCCGAATCGCCAGTTGTTGGCGGTTCCAGGTCGGCATATAGATTGAGATCAGCGGATTGTCTTTCATAGGTTGTTCTCCCGGCTTATGAGCTGGTTTGCTTGCCGGATGCGGCGTGAACGCCTTATCCGGCCTACGGGGCGGTGCGAATGCAGGCGTCGTTATTTCGCATCCGACTTATATTCGTATTCGTAATAGCCATAATCCTGATACGCGCTGGCGCGGCGGAAGATGGAGTTCAGAATCACCCCTTTCACCGGAATACCGTTTTGCTCAAAGCGGCTCAGACTGGTTTCCACTTCTTTCAATGTGTTGACCGCATAACGCGCCACCATTAACGTGGTTCCGACATGACGACCAACAATTGCCGCATCGGTCACTGCCAGAATCGGCGGCGTATCAATCAACACCAGGTCATAGTTTTTACTCGCCCAGTTCACCAGTTCGGCAAAGCGTTCGCTCATCAACAGTTCAGAAGGATTTGGCGGCACCTGACCGCGCGGGATCAGGTCAAATTTGGCAATAGAGGTCGATTTAGCTGCGGTAGTAATATCGCCCTGACCAATCAGAATTTCCGACAGGCCATTGACGTTATTGGTGCCCAACAGCTCGTGGGTGTAGCCTTTGCGCATATCGCAGTCGATCAACAACACGCGTTTATTGGTCTGGCTGATCACCGCCGCCAGGTTGGCGCAGACAAAGGTTTTACCGATTGACGGGCTAACCCCGGTCATCATCAACACATTGTTCTGCGCCTGCATCATCGCGAAGTGCAGGCTGGTACGCAGACTGCGGATGGCTTCAATCGCCAGATCGGTTGGATTCCCCACCGCCAGTAGCTGGCTCTGTTTATAGCGTTTAATCCCTTTGATGGTTTTGACGCTATCGCGCGCTTTCTGCCATTCCGACAACGGGATGCTGGCATAGACGCTGATACCGTGTTCTTCCAGCACCTGCGGGCTTTCGATGCCGCGATTAAACAACGAGCGCAGCAGCACACCCACGATAGAGAGCATCAGGCCAAGAATAATCGCCCCAAGGATAATCAGCCCTTTCTTCGGTTTTAGCACACCAGGCTGAGTGATTGCCGGGTCAACAATGCGCACATCGCCGACGGTGCTGGCTTCGGTGATTTTCAGCTCCTGCTCTTTATTCAGCAGTTGCATATAGACCTGCTGACCAGACTCGACATCGCGGGTCAGACGGACAATCTCCTGCTGGGTTTTCGGCATCGCCGTTACGCGACCGTTAAGTTTGGCTTTTTCGTCTTCCAGCGCCTGACGTTTCTCCAGCAGCGTGCGGTACGCCGGGTGAACTTTGGTGTACAGCTTGGAGATTTCCGCCTCTTTAAAGGTCAGTTCGTTCAACTGGGCGTCGATGTTCACCATCGAATCGAGCACCGCTTTCGCTTCCAGCGGAAGATCAACAGAATCTTTATCCTGACGGAAGGCATTCAGTTTGTTTTCGGCAACATCGAGGCGGCTACGTACTTCCGGTAACTGTTGCGCGAGGAAAGCGAGGCTTTTCGACGCTTCCGCCGATTTGCGCTCAATATTTTGTTCCTGATAGTTACGGGCGATGCTGTTAAGAATGTCGCGGATCTGTTCGCGATCTTCACCGGTATAAGTCAGGCTCAGTACGCCTGCGTCTTTGCCGTTCTCCGTTACCGTCAGGCTGTTTTGCAGTTGGTTGATCATCCCCAACGTGGAGTATTTGGTGACGGTAAACTCACTGCCCGGGCGGGCGTGAATGGCTTCAACCATCAGCGTGACGCCTTCTTTTTTCAGCATCTGGCCCGCTTGCCCACGGGCGCTAAAGCCGCCATCACTGCTCAGGGTGTAGTTTTTATTGTCCAGCACATTAAGCGTAAACACCTGGTCCGCCATCTCTTTCGGGCGGTTAAAGGTAGTCACTTTCACCGTCTCGTTCTGGCGTCCCATCAGTCGATCCCAGCCCGCCCCGAAAATCGGGAACGTGTTTTTGCTCACTGCAATATCGAGGTCGAGATCGTCCACCGTTTTACCAAGCACCAGACGCGAACGAATCAACTGGATCTCGGCGTCCGATGCAGGCGGTTTGTTGGCTAATGCCGAACCAATGTCCTGCACTAACGAATTGCCGCTGTTTTGCTCGATTTGTACCAGTGCGTCGGCACTATAAATCGGCGTGGCGAAGAAGGTGTAAACCACGGCACAGAGGGCAAATACAGCGGTGATGCCAATCACCCACCAGCGCGCTTCAATGACGGTGCCGACCAGGCGACCAATATCGATTTCATCACTGCCCGTTACCGGAGCGGCATGTTGTTTTACTTTTTCTGTCATTCTTATACCTGCTCTGCGTTCAATGCCTGCGCCCACTGGCGGGCAGACCGTTCAAGTAATGTGTACACCGCTGCAAACGTTTCCCGGCTTTTGCGATACGGATCGGGGATTTCACATTCGTTATCCCAGTGACCAAACAGCATCACTTTGCCGCGCATCTCAGGTGCCATCTCGCATAAGCGTTCGATATGGCGCTTTTCCATGGTCAAAATCAGGTCATAGTTGCGACACAGGCGGCGGCTGATTTGTCGTGCACAGTGGCCTTCCAGAGACAGTTGATGTTCTGCGGCGACGCTGATAGCGGTAGGATCAGCGCCCTTACCGACCAGCGCGCCGAGTCCAGCGGACTCCACTTTCAGTTCCGGGTGATAACGTTGCAGTAAGCGTTCCGCCGTCGGGGAACGGCAAATATTGCCGACACAGACAACTAATATGTTGTTAAACATGACGATTACCAGTTATGAATGTCGCTGGCTGTATCCGTCATGTAACGGACACCGCTAATAGTTGGCAGCAACTGATTGATCAGACGGTTCCAGCGGGAAACCGGGGCGGTGGTGACATACACCACGTCATAAGGTTGCAGGCGGAATTCTGTCGCCATCACCAGCGACGTGGCATCGGACATATCCAGCTGGTAGATATTGGCAATCTTGCCGTTACGCCCGCCCTCGCCTTTCAGCGGACGAATGACAAAGATGCCGCTGGCGTTGGAGGTGGTCATGTCGATACCTTCAGCATTACCCAGGGCTTCAGTCAGGGTCATGCCGCTAAAGTCCATTTTCAGGGTGCTCTGTTTCTTCACTTCACCCATCACAAATACTTTCAGATCATCATTACGGGGCACGTAGAGAATATCGCCGGGATAAAGCAGTCGGTTCTGATTGAGGTCGCCGTTTTGCATCAGCGCCTGCAAAGAAATGCGTTCTTCACGACCATTGTGTGTTAGCACTACGTTGCGCCAGTCAGCGGTGTCGGTCAGGCCACCTGCGGCGTTGATGGCGTCGAGAATAGTCAGTGGCACGTTGGTGATCGCCTGTTGACCGGATTTATTCACCTGACCTGAGATATAGGCCTTTTGTGAGCGGAAGGCGGCGATATTAACGTCCACCTGCGGATCAGCGATGTACGTCGCTAAGCGCCCGGTAATATCACTGCGGATTTCAGCGAGCGTTTTCCCGACTACGTGAACCTTGCCGATATACGGGTAAAACATAGTGCCGTCAGGCTGTACCCAGTTGCCGGTGTCGCTGGAGCTGCGGTACTGACCGGCTGGCGTGGTGAGTTCCGGGTGATCCCAGACGGTGACATTAAGAACGTCCCCCGGCCCGACGCGATACTGGTAATTCGCGATCTCACTTTCCAGCGTCATATTGGGGCGCGCTACATTCGGGCGTGGGCGTAATTGGTCAATCAGGCGCGGGGTCAGCGGATAAACATTCACCATTTTGTCGAGATCGAAATCAGCGTCCTGCTGTTTGATGACGTCTTTGCCCATCGTCGACATATTGCTGCCCGGAAGTACTGTGCAACCGCTTATCAAGGTTACTGACACCAATAATGGCATCAATTTCATTTTGGATTTCATCATTGTTTATTTATCACTTTGGCAGAGTAATTATCCTGTGCACTATTAATAGCAATGTCGCCATGCACATTTACCTTGCAGTTAATTGAATAAAAATTTAACTGGCATCAGTCCTAAAAAAATTGATTTCATCCGCAGGCTATTGACAGAATAATTCAGACTGGTCTTTCAGGCATCCAGACACGCTACCGCCCCTGGCTTTTTAGCTACCAATACACTGATTTAGTTTAATTTTTCACACCCTCTCAGCATGCAGTCGTTGATGAGAAAGGGTTATTACGGAAATTAACTTCCGAATATAAGGTGACATTATGGTAATTGAATATTGGCTTTCCAATAATGCAGGAGGAAGTGTTACAGCTAACGGAATAGCAGGCAAGATAACAATTCGGTAATTGGCTATTTTTAAGAATTATATTAAGTGTCATTCAATATGGTTTTTAGGAGTTTCTTTAGGTTGACAATATTTAATATAGTGTCTCCACATGCGATATTTCTTAAATAATGTTTTATTATTACCACTTTTAATTCAGGGATAATGTGAGGTTATTACCCTCAAATAATATGAGATAAATAGTGCTGCAACATTGCATTTTTGCCCCGATTTATCCATGATCGAATTGTGACATTTGTCATACAACGAATAGGTTTTGTACTTACTATGGAATGGATTGCCGATCCGTCTATCTGGGCCGGGTTAATCACGCTGATTGTGATCGAACTGGTCCTCGGCATTGATAACCTGGTCTTTATTGCCATCCTCGCCGAAAAACTACCGCCGAAGCAGCGCGACCGCGCACGGGTTACCGGGCTGCTGCTGGCGATGTTAATGCGCCTGTTACTGCTGGCGTCAATCTCCTGGCTGGTCACCCTGACTCAACCGCTGTTCAGCTTCCGCTCGTTTACCTTTAGCGCCCGCGACTTAATCATGCTGTTTGGTGGTTTCTTCCTGTTGTTCAAAGCCACGATGGAGCTGAACGAACGGCTGGAAGGGAAAGACAGCAATAATCCCACACAACGCAAAGGTGCGAAGTTCTGGGGCGTGGTGACGCAAATTGTGGTACTGGACGCCATTTTCTCACTCGACTCAGTGATTACCGCCGTCGGGATGGTCGACCATTTACTGGTCATGATGGCCGCCGTGGTTATCGCTATCAGCCTGATGTTGATGGCCAGCAAGCCGTTAACGCAATTTGTTAACAGTCACCCGACGATCGTTATTCTCTGCTTAAGCTTCCTGTTGATGATTGGCTTTAGCCTGGTGGCAGAAGGTTTCGGCTTCGTCATTCCGAAAGGCTACCTGTACGCTGCCATTGGTTTCTCGGTGATGATCGAGGCGCTCAATCAGTTGGCTATCTTTAACCGGCGACGTTTTCTTTCCGCTAACCAGACGCTGCGCCAGCGGACTACCGAAGCGGTAATGCGCCTGCTTAGCGGGCAAAAAGAAGATGCGGAACTGGACGCCGAAACCGCGTCCATGCTGGTGGATCATGGTAACCAGCAGATCTTTAATCCGCAGGAACGGCGGATGATTGAGCGGGTACTTAATCTTAACCAGCGTACCGTCAGCAGCATTATGACGTCGCGCCACGATATTGAGCATATCGATCTCAACGCGCCGGAAGACGAGATCCGCCAGTTACTGGAGCGAAATCAGCATACGCGGCTGGTGGTTACCGACGGTGATGATGCAGAAGATTTGCTCGGTGTTGTTCACGTTATCGACCTGCTACAACAGTCACTGCGCGGCGAACCGCTCAACCTGCGGGTGTTGATTCGCCAGCCGCTGGTGTTCCCGGAAACCTTGCCGTTGTTACCTGCCCTGGAGCAGTTCCGTAATGCCCGCACGCACTTTGCTTTTGTGGTGGATGAGTTTGGTTCAGTGGAAGGGATTGTGACATTAAGTGACGTCACTGAAACCATTGCCGGTAACTTACCGAACGAAGTGGAAGAGATCGACGCCCGCCATGATATTCAGAAGAATGCGGACGGTTCCTGGACGGCGAATGGTCATATGCCGCTGGAGGATCTGGTGCAATATGTGCCGCTGCCGCTGGATGAAAAACGTGAATATCACACCATTGCCGGGCTGTTGATGGAATATTTACAGCGTATTCCAAAACCTGGCGAAGAAGTTCAGGTGGGGGATTATTTGCTTAAAACGTTGCAGGTGGAAAGCCATCGCGTGCAGAAGGTGCAGATTATTCCGCTGCATAAGGATGGCGAGTTGGAGTACGAGGTGTGATGGTATCGGTCATTTTACCCGATAGCCGAAAGGAATAAGATGAGGGAACCGCGCCAGCGGCGATTTACCGCCGGGAGCCCGGGTTGCCAGGGTGGTGGCGATTGAGCCACCCTGGCACGTTCACCGGCTTGAGCGTTCCATAGTAGCGAGGAACATCAAGTGAACGGAACAGCCTTCGATCTTACATATTCAGAATATAATGATGCCGCCGCGAACGCCTGATGCGACGCTTTACGCGTCTTATCAGGCCTACAGGACAGGTCACCTGGTAACCTACATCTTCTCCAGCAACTTCTTCACATCTTTGCCATTGCGGGAATCTTTATTCCGCTCGGCCCAGTCATTCAGGCGACGTTTCGCTTCGTCCTGTAGATGTTTGCGCAGTAACTGATCCACTTGCAGACTGTAATTGAGTTGCTGCCAGTTGCCATAAACCCGCAGCGGTACTGGCGTTTCTTTAAGGAAATCAATCAGTTTGCTTTCCCCGTTCCAGCCACCCACGACCCGAATATCAAACTGGGTGTCGCAGGTTTGCTCCGCCAGATTCAACGTACCAGCCCCGGAAAGCGCCAGCATGGGCGATTGACCTTGCATGTCGTTTAACATCACGACGCCATCCTTCAACGTCAAATCGGTGGTAAAGCGGTCAAGACGCGTTACGTTATCGAAGTTTTCAGCGGCCTTCACATCACCACCATTACGTTCTACCGCTTGCTGAATCATCTGCTGGAAGTTCATCCCTTCCATGCGCGTGTCGGTCATTTCGACATGTGCCTGTCCTTGCCAGTTATGGCGGAATGCGTCGGCATCTATGTCAGCACCGGAGAAATCACCAGCCAGTGACATCTTTCCGGTCAACGAAATCGGATAGTTAAACGCCTTCAGAATGGTACCAATCTCAACGTTTTCCAGCCGTGGCTGGAAGTTTATCCGCGGATTTATTGATGTCGCGTCCAGCGTGCCCGGCAGTGAAACCTTTCCACCGTTAAGCTTGCCCTGCAGTTGAGTAATTTCCAGCAAACCCGACTTGTTGGTCATTTGCGTGGCAACATCTGTAAAATTCATTCCGCGCCAGCGCACGTTACTGGCTTGCAACAAAATATCAGCCGTAAAGCCTTGCAGTCCTTGATAGGCCGGTTCATCAATACGCGAAGAAATGACCGGGCGCGGCAACGTTGATTGGCTCTGCCCCTGCTGCGCGGCACCGTTTTCACCATTCGCGGTTTCATTAAGCGGGATGAGGTTGTCAAGATTCAGTTGCGGGAATTGCAGTCTCAGCTGCCATTCCGGTTTCTCTGTCAGCGTGACCTGTGCTTGCCCGCTCAGCGTACTATCATTGGCGGTCAAGCTGATTTGGTTAAATGAAAGGCGTTTATGTGACTCCTGCCACTGGGCCTGGAAACTCCCCTGCCCCTGAATACCTTGTTTTGGTAAATCGGCACCCTGCAACTGCCAGTTAATTTGTTCAATAGCCGCCGTTAAATCATGCGGATAATCAGAAGCATCTACCGTACCGTTAAGGGATATCGTGAGATCGCGCTGATCGCGATTAACCCGCCCGGAGAACTCAAATGAGCCACGATGTTGGGGATCTTGTTCCATTTGCAGGCGGATATTGCGGATTGTCACCTGCTCGTCATCTTCATGCTGGAACACCAGAACGCTGTCCGCCACCTTAAGACTGGATATATCAAACGACCATCCGCGATCGTCTGACAGATCCGGCAAGGTATTGTCGCGCGGTGCAACCGGAGCGTCTTCACTGCGCACCGCTTCCGTCTGCGGCGTCAGTTGGATCACTGCCCCTTTTAGCATCACCTGCTTAACGCTCAGTTGATGACTCAGTAGTGGTAAAAGCGCCACGTCCAGACGCATGTTGTCGGCGCGAACCAGTGGCTGGCTTGCGCCCTGGGCGGTGAGAGACATTCGCCCGGAGAGGATACTAAGCTGCGGCCAGACGTGCCAACGCAGTGGCCCGTCGAGCTGCAATTGATAACCGCTACGTGCAGCAACTTGCTTGACCATATAGTCGCGGAAATCATTCGGATTCACCAGCAACACTAACGCAGATAACCCGGCCACCAGCACGACCAGGAGTATCATCAGCGTCGTCAGAAATCGTCTCATGGTATCCTCAATGGGCCTGAATTAGTCTTTATCGATTCGGCTGGCTACCGCGCCCTGCTGGTTGCGATATTTCGCATCTTCACGGCGGTTGTAAGGTCGCGCCGCCGGGCCGGAAAGCGGCTCAAAGCTCAGCGCACCAATTAACATGCCCGGACGCAGCGCCAGCGGCAGCTTACCGGAGTTGTAGAACTCCAGCACAATGCAACCAGACCAGCCCGGATCGATACGGTGCGCGGTGACGTGCACCATCAGCCCCAGACGCGCCAAAGAGGAACGCCCGTCCAGCCAGCCCACCAGATCGGCTGGCAGCGTCACCGACTCCAGCGTCACCGCCAGCGCCAGCTCTCCTGGGTGAAGATAGAACGCCTCGCTTTCATCGAGAACGATCTCATCGCTCATCACGCGGTCAAGCGCGGCGCTCACTTCATCTTTGGGACCGCTCAGATCGATAAACGCTGCCGTGTGACCACGGAAGGTACGAAATTTATTGCCCAGGCGCACATCCACCGTCGCGCCGTTAATACGCTCCACTGGCGGACGTGGGTTGATCGACAAACGGCCTTCATCAAGCCAGGCTTCAATATCTCGGTCACACAGACGCATGGCATTTTCTCCTTTCGCGCATCACTCCCTTAACGCCAATTACGTCAAGGGCATACCAGGTTATCACTGAACGGTACACAATTTATCAAGCTTATTCAAAGAACTGACTTATTTTCGCTTTCAATATATCGATCGCGATGCGGTTTTTCCCGCCGCGCGGCACGATAATGTCCGCATATTGTTTAGAAGGCTCAATGAATTGCAGGAACATCGGGCGCACGGTTTTTTGATATTGCGCCATCACTGAATCCATTGAACGTCCACGCTCGTTAACGTCACGCTTGATGCGGCGCATCAGGCAGATATCCAGCGGGGTATCAACGAAAATGGAGAAGTTAAGTTCGTCACGCAAACGCGCATCCGTCAGCAACAAAATGCCTTCGAGAATGATGACCTTCTTCGGCTCAACCGTCACCGTTTCTTTCATACGCGTATGTTCAACATAGCTGTAAACCGGCAGGTCAATTGCCGAGCCGCGTTTCAACGCTTGTAAATGCTCAAGCAGCAGGCTGTGATCCATCGCGCTGGGATGGTCGTAGTTGGTCTTAACGCGTTCTTCCATCGACAGATGGCTTTGATCTTTGTAATAGCAGTCTTCGGGAATTACGCCGATGTGTTCATCACCGACTTGCTCACGTAATTCACGATAAAGGGTACTGGCAATAAGACTCTTGCCGGAAGCCGATGCGCCAGCGATACCGATAATGACGCACTGATGAGACTGATCAGTCATATATTTAGCGACCTGATTAACCTGGATGTTAGGAAGGGGGCGACGAAGCGCCAAACGCGGCAATTATAGGGATTTCATCCGCCTGATACCAGTCGAATAGCGTTGCCGCGCGCTCAGAGTTAATTGTTGACGAAGAATTCCCGGTGGCAAATTACGTTGATCAGTTTTATACAAGGTAAAAAATGTTATACGCAGTTGCGCAAATTATCCGCCTTTACGTCACTTTATGAGCAATTCGCATATAAAATGTAAAACTTTTGTACTAGCATAAACACAGAAACGAATACTGGCGACCTGGTCTTGCGGATAAAGCGGTAATGAGCAAACAATCACAGCATGTATTAATTGCCCTGCCCCACCCGCTGCTTCACCTGGTCAGTTTAGGTTTAGTCTCGTTTATCTTTACCCTTTTCTCGCTTGAGCTTTCGCAGTTTGGCACCCAACTCGCCCCACTGTGGTTCCCGACGTCCATCATGATGGTGGCGTTTTATCGCCATGCCGGGCGCATGTGGCCGGGAATTGCGCTGAGCTGTTCGCTGGGAAATATCGCCGCATCCATCCTGCTTTTTTCCACCAGCTCGCTGAACATGACCTGGACGACCATCAATATTGTTGAAGCCGTGGTCGGGGCAGTGCTGCTACGTAAATTGCTGCCGTGGTATAACCCCTTGCAAAATCTGGCTGACTGGCTGCGTCTGGCACTCGGCAGCGCCATTGTTCCACCTCTGTTGGGGGGTGTTCTGGTTGTCCTGCTGACGCCCGGAGACGATCCTCTCAGGGCATTTTTGATATGGGTACTGTCAGAATCCATCGGCGCTCTGGCACTGGTGCCGCTGGGATTGTTATTTAAACCACACTATCTGCTGCGCCATCGCAACCCACGGTTGCTTTTTGAGTCGCTGCTCACATTAGCCATCACACTGACGTTAAGCTGGCTTTCGATGCTGTATCTGCCGTGGCCTTTTACTTTCATTATTGTGCTGTTGATGTGGAGCGCCGTGCGCCTGCCACGAATGGAAGCCTTTTTGATCTTCCTTACCACGGTGATGATGGTGTCGCTGATGATGGCCGCGGATCCCTCCCTGCTTGCTACGCCGCGTACGTACCTGATGACCCATATGCCGTGGCTACCGTTTTTGCTGATCCTGCTGCCCGCCAACATCATGACGATGGTGATGTATGCCTTTCGTGCGGAACGCAAACACATTTCCGAAAGCGAAACCCGTTTTCGGAACGCGATGGAATATTCCGCCATCGGCATGGCATTAGTGGGCACCGAGGGACAATGGCTGCAATCCAACAAAGCACTCTGCCAGTTTCTCGGTTACAGTCAGGAAGAGCTGCGCGGACTCACCTTTCAGCAACTGACCTGGCCGGAGGATCTCAATAAAGATCTCCAACAGGTTGAAAAGCTGATAAGCGGTGAAATAAACACCTATTCAATGGAAAAACGTTACTACAACCGCAATGGCGATGTTGTCTGGGCGTTGCTTGCCGTCTCACTGGTGCGCCACACGGATGGCACGCCGCTCTATTTTATCGCTCAGATTGAAGACATTAACGAGCTAAAACGCACCGAACAGGTGAATCAGCAACTGATGGAACGCATCACGCTGGCTAACGAAGCGGGCGGGATTGGCATCTGGGAGTGGGAGTTGAAGCCGAATATTTTTAGCTGGGATAAGCGGATGTTCGAGCTGTATGAAATTCCTCCGCATATCAAACCGAACTGGCAGGTGTGGTACGAGTGCGTGCTGCCGGAAGATCGCCAGCATGCCGAAAAAGTGATTCGTGATTCGTTGCAATCACGCTCGCCCTTTAAGCTGGAATTTCGCATTGCCGTGAAAGATGGCATCCGCCATATCCGCGCCCTCGCCAACCGGGTACTGAATAAAGAAGGCGAAGTCGAACGCCTGCTCGGCATTAATATGGATATGACTGAGGTTAAACAGCTTAACGAGGCATTGTTTCAGGAAAAAGAGCGCCTGCACATTACGCTTGATTCCATCGGTGAAGCCGTGGTCTGTATTGATATGGCGATGAAAATTACCTTTATGAATCCAGTGGCGGAGAAGATGAGCGGCTGGACGCAGGAAGAAGCGTTAGGTGTTCCGCTCCTGACGGTGTTGCATATTACTTTTGGCGACAACGGACCATTAATGGAGAACATTTACAGTGCCGACACCTCACGTTCCGCGATCGAACAAGATGTGGTGTTGCACTGTCGGAGCGGCGGCAGTTACGACGTGCATTACAGTATTACGCCGTTAAGTACTCTGGACGGCAGCAATATTGGTTCGGTTCTGGTGATTCAGGACGTTACCGAATCACGCAAAATGCTGCGCCAGCTGAGCTACAGCGCCTCCCATGATGCACTGACGCATCTCGCCAACCGCGCCAGTTTTGAGAAACAACTGCGTATCCTGCTGCAAACGGTAAACAGTACGCATCAGCGACATGCACTGGTGTTTATCGATCTTGATCGCTTTAAAGCGGTGAATGACAGCGCCGGGCATGCGGCGGGCGACGCTTTGCTGCGCGAACTGGCGTCGTTGATGCTGAGTATGCTGCGCTCCAGTGACGTGCTGGCGCGGCTCGGCGGTGATGAATTTGGTCTGCTGCTGCCAGACTGCAATGTTGAAAGCGCTCGTTTTATCGCTACACGTATTATCAGTGCTGTGAATGACTATCACTTTATATGGGAAGGCCGTGTGCATCGGGTAGGTGCCAGTGCCGGGATTACCTTGATTGATGACAACAATCATCAGGCGGCAGAAGTGATGTCGCAGGCTGATATCGCCTGTTATGCCTCCAAAAATGGTGGCCGGGGCCGGGTGACGGTTTACGAACCGCAGCAAGCTGCCGCACATAGCGAACGGGCGGCGATGTCGCTTGATGAACAGTGGCGGATGATTAAAGAGAATCAGTTGATGATGCTCGCCCACGGTGTCGCTTCGCCACGGATCCCGGAAGCGCGTAATTTGTGGCTGATTTCACTTAAGCTCTGGAGTTGCGAAGGCGAGATTATTGATGAACAAACATTTCGTCGTAGCTTCAGCGATCCGGCGCTTAGCCATGCTCTTGACCGCCGGGTATTCCACGAATTTTTCCAGCAGGCCGCAAAAGCGGTTGCCAGTAAAGGCATAAGCATCTCCCTCCCCCTTTCCGTTGCCGGTTTGAGTAGCGCCACGCTGGTGAATGATCTGCTTGAGCAGCTGGAAAATAGCCCTCTACCACCACGGTTATTACATCTGATTATTCCGGCTGAAGCGATTTTAGATCACGCAGAAAGCGTGCAAAAACTGCGGCTGGCGGGATGTCGGATAGTGCTCAGCCAGGTGGGCCGCGATCTGCAAATCTTCAACTCGCTGAAAGCGAATATGGCAGATTACCTGCTACTTGATGGTGAGTTATGCGCCAACGTGCAGGGTAATTTGATGGATGAGATGCTGATTACGATTATTCAGGGGCACGCTCAGCGACTCGGGATGAAAACCATCGCCGGGCCAGTCGTTTTACCCTTAGTGATGGATACGCTTTCTGGCATCGGCGTCGATCTGATTTATGGTGAGGTGATTGCCGATGCCCAACCGCTGGATTTGCTGGTGAATAGCAGTTATTTCGCGATTAACTGAGGGAGCGTTTGCCCATTGCCTGATGCGACGCTAACGCGTCTTATCAGGCCTACAAATCGCTCATTCCGCAAGGCGCTCGCACCGCTTCCGGCGACCAACGTCATGCTTCGTCTGGCTGCCAGCCTTCCGTATACCAGATATGCAACAGCGCATAAGAACGCCAGGGCTTCCAGCGCTCGGCATAACGGCGGATTTGCGCCGGTGTCATTCCCGGAAATCGCTGTTTAATCAGATAATCATCCGGCAGGAAAACATCTTTCGCCTGCCAGCCACGCAAAGCAAAATAATTCGCCGTCCAGCTCCCGATACCCGGAAAAGTTTGCAGCGTTTTCATCGCCTGCTCCACATCGCCCGGTATTGTCATTGGTAAGGTGCCCTCCAGCGCCGCATTTGCCAGATGAATCAGCGCCTCTGCCCGTTTCAACGGCATACCTAACGCTTTTAATGCCTGCGGGTCTGCTGCTGCCAGCCGCTGAGGCGTGGGGAAGCAGATATACTCCGGAAAATCATCCAGCCGTTCGCCATAAAGCTGTGCCACTCTGGCGGTCAATTTTGCCGCCATCGCCACGCTCACCAGTTGGCCTAAAATCGCCCGCACGCCCTGCTCAAAAGCATCAACACTGCCGGGTAAACGCAATCCGGGCCGCGCCGCGCCTAACTTGCCCAACGCACCGTTAACAATCTGCGGGTTACATTGCAGATCAAGCAGGCGGCTCATTTTCGCCAGACACTCAGCGGCAACGGGTTCTAAACCTACACTTAAATTTATGTGCAGAGTATGGCGGGCTATATCCGGAACAGCAGTCACCACGCCGCGATATTCGCCCACCGCCAGACTACGGGCATAATAACTGTCCGCGACCGTTTCCACACCGCTCACCGCACGGGCGGCGAGAAATCCCAACATCCACGACCAGTCATACGGCGACTGCCAGTTCAGGGTATACATCGCATCTCCTTATTCATCCGCTTTCAGCATAAACGTTATTCAGACGCTACGCTTTGCTTTCATATTCCGGTTGTCGCGACGGCAACATTTCGCTAAAGTCACGCCCCTTCTTCACCGGCATGGGGATTAATTCGTGTTTATTGGTTTTGATTACGGTACAGCAAACTGTTCAGTGGCGGTCATGCGTGACGGTAAACCGCAATTACTGAAAATGGAAAACGACAGCACGCTGCTGCCTTCAATGCTTTGTGCGCCAACGCGTGAAGCGGTAAGCGAATGGTTGTACCGCCATCATGATGTTCCGGCAGACGACGATGAAACGCAGGCGCTGTTGCGTCGGGCGATTCGTTATAACCGCGAAGAAGATATCGATGTTACGGCGAAAAGCGTGCAGTTCGGACTTTCCTCACTGGCACAGTACATTGATGATCCGGAAGAAGTGTGGTTTGTGAAATCACCAAAATCGTTCCTCGGTGCCAGCGGCTTAAAACCGCAGCAGGTAGCGCTGTTTGAGGATCTGGTCTGCGCAATGATGTTGCACATTCGCCAGCAGGCGCAGGCACAGCTGCCAGAAACGATTACTCAGGCGGTGATCGGTCGCCCTATCAACTTCCAGGGGCTTGGCGGCGATGAAGCAAACACCCAGGCGCAGGGGATTCTGGAACGCGCGGCGAAGCGTGCCGGGTTTAAGGATGTGGTATTCCAGTACGAGCCGGTAGCGGCAGGGCTGGATTACGAAGCGACTTTGCAGGAAGAAAAACGGGTGCTGGTGGTGGATATCGGCGGTGGTACGACTGACTGTTCATTGCTGCTGATGGGGCCGCAGTGGCGTTCGCGTCTCGATCGTGAAGCCAGCCTGCTGGGTCACAGTGGTTGTCGTATTGGCGGTAACGATCTGGATATCGCCCTGGCGTTTAAAAACCTGATGCCACTGCTGGGTATGGGTGGCGAAACCGAAAAAGGCATCGCCCTGCCGATCCTGCCGTGGTGGAATGCGGTTGCCATCAACGACGTACCTGCGCAGAGTGATTTCTACAGTAGTGCCAACGGTCGTCTGCTTAACGATCTGGTACGCGATGCCCGCGAACCGGAAAAAGTGGCCCTGCTACAGAAAGTCTGGCGTCAGCGTTTAAGTTATCGCCTGGTGCGTAGCGCAGAAGAGAGCAAAATTGCGCTTTCAAGCGTAGCGGAAACCCGCGCCTCACTGCCGTTTATCAGCGATGAACTGGCTACGCTGATTAGCCAGCAAGGGCTGGAAAGCGCCCTCAGCCAGCCACTGACGCGGATTCTGGAACAGGTGCAACTGGCCCTGGATAACGCCCAGGAAAAACCGGACGTTATCTACCTGACCGGCGGAAGCGCCCGTTCTCCGCTGATTAAAAAAGCGCTGGCAGAACAGTTGCCGGGCATTCCGATTGCAGGCGGCGATGACTTTGGCTCCGTCACCGCCGGGCTGGCACGCTGGGCGGAAGTGGTGTTTCGTTAATTGAAAAATGGCTCAGCAGCGGCTTAAATCTGCCTGCGCCTGAGCCAGTTTTTCTGCCGCCTGACGTAACGGTTCCATCAACGGCATGGTCCGTGCTGGAGCATGAAGGCGGAATCGCTGCAACTCTGTCGCGCCGACAGTCAACGCCGATTCCAGCCGATGTCGTTTGGCGGCCACTTTCGCCATTACCGCTTGTCTGTCTGCAGGCGTTACCGCTTCGTTCGGCCTGAACACAAAACGGCGTTCACAGCTCGCTTTCCAGTCGATGACCGCCTGGGTCAGATGATCACCAAACCCTTTAACTTGCTTAACCCCACGACGGGTAACATCCGCTGCTGTTTCAATACCAAAGGACCGTAACGCCGCTTTACGCGCAGGGCCAACACCGGGAATAGAGGCAACATCAATAAAAAATCCCTCCAGAAACTTCTGCTTCTGCCGTTCCCTTGCGGTGTCGTGAAGTGCTGCCAGAGCACGTTTTTCTTCCTCCGGTAACCCGAGCATTTCGTCCTTCATTTTTTCGAGCATCGTCCGTTTGGCGATAAAACCTTCCAGCCCGCCCAACTGTTGGATCTGGCTGACTAAATGGTCATAGTCCATTTTCGCGCGATTAAATGCCTCACGGCGTTGCTGGATTTCTGCTTTATAAGCTTTGCTTGTCAGACTGCCAATAATCCAGATAGCCGCCAGCACAGGAACCAAAATAATATAACGCGGTTCTGCCTGAAGGCCGCAAAGCAACAGCGATAACGCTGACAGTGCGATCTCAAGCAGAATGATGTATTCGCGCCGTAACAGGCCTAAAGGAAGCGGCCTGCCAGTCGGTTGGAAATGATCGGGTAATGGCAATTGCACTGCTGGCGGTGCTACTGACGCCATCACCATCGCCCAGACTTTCGCCAGCACAAAATCACCGCCGGTGGTAATGACCTCTTCGCCGAGATCAATAAAATAGATAACGCCTTGATTATCCAGCGTACACCACGGGCAGTCGGTCAAATGAGCGGGATAAACATGCATTGCCGAAACGGTACATTTCTTTAACTGTTGGCGTAGAGAATCCAGTGCTGCTACCCACGCTTTAGCCGTCGGACGCCCGGTTGCTACACCACTTTCCGTAAACGCCTGCTGAAACATGGCTTCAACATCGCCCGGTAACATCGACAGCGGAATCGATCGTGGCGGCGGTTTTAAACCACGTCGCTGATTATCTGACGCGTAGGCATAACGGAAATGGGCAATATCCGTCTCCAGCGCATTACCCGCATCAGAGATAAGCGGCACACCAGAATAAGGATGCCGCCCACCAAACAAGACGTGAAAAATCAGCAACGCAAGGCCAAAATTATCGTGATTCGCGGTACGTTCAAAACCGACAAATGATGGCAAGGTTTGTAGCTCTGGCGGCGTAAAATGCGACACGCCGACTTCGCATAAATGCAGTGTGCCATTGGCGTTAATCTGAAAGGAGTCACTATCGATCAACACCACTTTGCTGTCGCGACCTACCATAAAGCTGTTCTGGTTTACGTCCCCCACGACGTGCCCGTGCTCGTGAACCGTAGCAAAAGATGAAGCAATATTGCGCGCAACATAGAGTAGAAAATCCCACGCACAATGAGGGTAACTCTGGCGACGATGTGCCGGGCTATAGATCATATGAATCGGTTCTTTACCAGAAACTTTTGGCATCATAAAACCGATAACTTTTCCGCCTCGCCCACCGTGAAGCGTTGCCTGCGGCCAGGCGACATAATTCAACAACTGCGCGTCAGCTGTCGCAGCCATAAAGGCAAGTTTGTCCTGTTTTAAGGCGGGTGGCGGCGTGTGATAAATCTTGGCGACGCTATCGGCAAACTCCTCGATATCATAAACCGCACCTTCACCGCCTTTGCCCAGTTCACGGCCTGGCGTAACGCACTCACCAGTAGCAGTATATAAAGTGGGTTTCATGGTAACCACAGCGCCAGTGCCAACGTTTTATCATCATCGGTACGCTCGTTTACCGCCGGGCTCGACAAAAACTGCTTTAACAATTCAGGTAATAAATCGAGTTGTTCCTGCGTTGCTGCCGCCAGTCCATTGAAAAACGGGGTAAAGAAAGGCACATGCGGAGAATTATCCAGCATATTTAACGCCAGTCGCTGAATACCATCCGTAAATGCTGCAACTTTATGCGCACGCTCAGTGCTGGTGAAAGTTTCCAGTCTGGAAACAGCATCTTCATCGCTAATGAAATGCGTCATATTGGCATATTCACCCACCATCGGCGTGAGCGGCAGTTCCAGACCACGACCAAAATCCACCACTACACCGCCGTCGCCAATTTGCATAATCAATGTGCCGTTAGCCGATGAAATCAATCCCAGAAACGTGCAGGCAAAATCGCGAACTGCTAATGCTTTGGCTTCTGCCTCGGCAAAAAGTCGTTGACGAATGGTCAGTACCATATTTGTGGCGAGGACATCATTAAGCCCCAATTCACCGTCCTGTACTTTTTGCACCATAAACGCCATCGCTTCATTGACGGCGAGCTTCGCGCCTTCTCCTCCCTGCGAAACGCTACCTGCGCCATCAGCAAGGAACATCACCAGTAATGGCTGCTGGTCATTTAGCCAGGCAACCTGCATCTGGCAGGCATCCTGACAAGGTAAATCAGCGCTAATGTGCGACGTTCCAACAGCGGATGCATAAACCAGACGCCAGCTCACACTGACGTCCAGCCTTTTGGCGCTTCCAGCACAACTTCCGTTCCCGGCGTGGAGCGGGAAACCGAACGCAGTGAACTGGATAACCAGCTAAACAGTTCGCGGAATTGTAATCCCTGCAGAGACAAAGGCTGACGGACGCTGATTTGGGCCAGCGTCTTCATATCCGCCCCCTGAACACCGATGGAAAAGAAGGCAAACTTCTTATCTTCTTCCCCCTGAAACACTTTGTTGGCGGCAGCCTGCCACTCATCGGTTGGAGCGCCATCGGTGATCAGGAAAATCCACGGGCGATAATACGAAATACCATTTGCACGATACTCACGTTTCCGCTCCTCTACCATATCCAGGGCTTTGGTAATGGCGGCACCCATTGGTGTATCGCCCTGGGCAAACAGGATGGGCGGGAAAAAATTAGCGGCGCTGGTAAAGGGTTGTTCCACATGCACCGGGCCGAACGTCACAATACCAAGTTCCACTCTTTTTAAGGCCAGCGGGTCGGCAAGCAGCTCATCGCGAAAGGTAACCAATCCGGCGTTAAGTTCATTAATGGGTCTACCGTTCATCGAACCAGAAACATCCAGCAGCAAAATGCAGGGGCAACGTGGTTCCGGGTTACTGGCAAAATCGCTGGTGGCAAACGTGATTTGTTCGCTCATAAGAAATCCTTTCTTAGAGAATTATTGAGGTCCGGTATCATACCGATTGCAATAATGAAATAAGAGCAAACGAAGAAACTTTCAGAATTAGGCCCGGCGGCGCAGAAAATTTTGCTATTCGCCTCGCAAGAACGGAGAGCCGTCGATTGACACTAAGGGCGGAGTGACATAATTTCAGGAGTGAGGGTTAGGGAGAGGTTTCCCCCTCCCCCTGGTGTTCTTAGTAAGCCTGGAAGCTAATCACTAAGAGTATCACCAGTATGATGACGTGCTTCATCATAACCCTTTCCTTATTTAAAAGCCCTCTTCTCCGGGAGAGGGTTCCCCGTTTTAGCGTCCCGCTGAAATCGTCGGCTTACCTCCTTTCGCCCTGAATGCAGTCTATCGCTGACTTGCGGATAAAATAGTTTCAAGTGTGATTATTGCGTAACGACTCGCAAAGAATATTTGCTGGCAGGATCGCAGACTGCAAAGCCTGCAGATTGACAATCTTATCGTGAAGGCATACTTTCAGGAGTGAGGGTAGAGCGGGGTTTCCCCCGCCCTGGTAGTCTTAGTAAGCGGGGAAGCTTATGACTAAGAGCACCACGATGATGAGTAGCTTCATCATGACCCTTTCCTTATTTAAGGCCCCTTCCTCGGGAGGGGCTTTCCCGTTTCAGCGTCCCGCTGAAATCTTCGGCTTACCTCCTTTCGCCCTGTATGCAGTCTATCGCTGACTTGCGGATAAAATAGTTTCAAGTGTGATTATTGCGTAACGCCTCGCAAAGAATATTTGCTGGCAGGATCGCAGACTGCAAAGCCTGCGGATTGACAATCTGACCGTGAAGGCATACTTTCAGGAGTGAGGGTTGAGCGGGGTTTCCCCCGCCCTGGTAGTCTTAGTAAGCCGGGAAGCTTATGACTAAGAGCACCACGATGATGATCCACTTCATCATGACCCTTTCCTTATTTATGGCCCCTTCCTCGGGAGGGGCTTTCCCGTTTCAGCGTCCCGCTGAAATCGTCGGCTTACCTCCTTTCGCCCTGAATTCAGTCTATCGCTAACGCGTGAACAAAATAGTTTCCTCTGTGATTATTGCGTAACGTCTCGCAAAGAATATTTGCTGGCAGGATCGCAGACTGCAAAGCCTGCGGATTGACATTCTGAACGTGAAGGCATACTTTCAGGAGTGAGGGTAGAGCGGGGTTTCCCCCGCCCTGGTAGTCTTAGTATGCTGGGTAGCTAATCACTAAGAGCACCACGATGATGAGTATCTTCATCATGACCCTTTCCTTATTTATGGCCCCTTCCTCGGGAGGGGCTTTCCCGTTTCAGCGTCCCGCTGAAATCGTCGGCTTACCTCCTTTCGCCATGCAAGCAGTCTATCGCTAACGCGTAGATAAAATAGTTTCCTGTGTTATTACTGGATGCGTGCTCGCAAATGTGCCCGCCATTCAGACGATTCCCGATAGTGTTTCATAATTCCTCCATTTTTCTCCCTTATTGGCTGGCTACACTAGTATCATTCCGCGAAACGTTTCAGGAAGAGAAACTCTTAACGATGAAAGGCAGTTATAAATCCCGTTGGGTAATCGTAATCGTGGTGGTTATCGCCGCCATCGCCGCATTCTGGTTCTGGCAAGGCCGCAATGACTCCCAGAGTGCAGCCCCAGGGGCGACGAAACAAGCGCAGCAATCGCCAGCGGGTGGTCGCCGTGGTATGCGTTCCGGCCCATTAGCCCCGGTTCAGGCGGCGACCGCCGTAGAACAGGCAGTTCCGCGTTACCTCACCGGGCTTGGCACCATTACCGCTGCTAACACCGTTACGGTGCGCAGCCGCGTAGATGGTCAGTTGATGGCGTTACATTTCCAGGAAGGCCAGCAGGTCAAAGCAGGCGATTTACTGGCAGAAATTGACCCCAGCCAGTTCAAAGTTGCATTAGCACAAGCCCAGGGCCAACTGGCAAAAGATAAAGCCACGCTTGCCAACGCCCGCCGTGACCTGGCGCGTTATCAACAACTGGTAAAAACCAATCTCGTATCTCGTCAGGAACTGGATGCCCAACAAGCGCTGGTCAGTGAAACCGAAGGCACCATTAAGGCTGATGAAGCAAGCGTCGCCAGCGCACAGCTGCAACTCGACTGGAGCCGCATCACCGCACCAGTCGATGGTCGCGTTGGTCTCAAGCAGGTTGATGTTGGTAACCAAATCTCCAGTGGTGATACCACCGGAATTGTGGTGATCACCCAGACGCATCCTATCGATTTGCTCTTTACCCTGCCGGAAAGCGATATCGCTACCGTTGTGCAGGCGCAAAAAGCCGGAAAACCGCTGGTGGTAGAAGCCTGGGATCGCACCAACTCGAAGAAATTAAGTGAAGGCACGCTGTTAAGTCTCGATAACCAAATCGATGCCACTACCGGTACGATTAAAGTGAAAGCACGCTTTAATAATCAGGATGATGCGCTGTTTCCCAATCAGTTTGTTAACGCGCG
>ENA-OWOU01000088-OWOU01000088.1-gut-metagenome-genome-assembly--contig:-NODE-88-length-70574-cov-20.974382_pt1 | contig 70574 bp, 55 predicted proteins | sample MGYA00248248_ERZ651801 | MGnify/ENA primary metagenome ERZ651801 (study PRJEB26908, sample SAMEA4031710) | gut metagenome | biome: gut; feature: normal infant; material: stool | place: China | collected 2015... | reverse complement strand
ATGGCTTCGGGTGTGAGTGACACGGTTAGTGCCCGTCCCGTCTTCCTGCGCCTATAAGACAAGGTGTTTCCTTGTAAATCCCTCTTATGCAAATAGGCGAGGTCCACAAAAGGAATCCCTCTTAGCATAAACATCAGTACAAAGAAAATTTTTGTTTTCTGTCGGGTGTTGGGAGAATTATCGGTCTGCAGGCTCATCTCCGTCTCCCGCACCAAAGAGCCTATGTCAAAAGCTTCGAGCGCCTTTTTCCTATCTGCCCGTGTGCCGGTATACACATGCTCAAACAGCCTGGGTACATATCGCACCAGCTTTCTGTCCACCGCCTGGTTGTAAACCGAACGTATTGCTTTAATATAGGTGGATACCGTATTCCAACTACAATTCCTCTGCCTGAGGAAGTTTTCGAATCTCTTCAGTACGGTCGGGCTCAGTTTGCACATGGACATCGGTTGCCATTTGGTGAATGCCGAGAATGCATTCACCGTTGACTGGTAGATGTGTGCCGTCCCCCACCTGCCGCTTTCCCGGAGTTCCCCGATGACTGAGGAGAACATCTCTTGTAAGGTAATTTCATTTCTGCTCATTTCTAAATTATTTATAAATGGTTTGCCCTGCAATTACAAATAAATTGAATGAATATAAGATTCAAGAAAGAAACCATTAAAGCTTGTTCCTTTGCAACCAAAGTTGGAAGAACTGATCATATACCTGGTAAATACCTTTATCATACGTAATAAAGTCTTTTTCTAGCAGTCCTTTTACAGCTGAAGAGACAGAACTTGCAGATTGCAACTTGTATTTACGTACAAAGCCACCACTTGAGATAGCCTTAGCTTTTCCCTCTGCTGCTATTGCCATAAATACAATACGCTGCTTTTCGGGCATCTGATATAATAAGGCATCATAGGTGTCGGCAGAAAAGTCTAGAAGGTCGTTAATGGCAGTATCTATCATTGAGGGAATACATATTTCTCCAGTTCCGGTCATGGAAAATAAAATGTTCATAACCTTCTGCATATACGAAGTTATACCATTGAAGCGTTCATATAACTCTGTTACTACCAATGTATCTAAGAGTTTGCTTGCCCGCTCAAAGTGCTTAAGGCAGAACTCCGCGTATTTATCAACAGAAATGGGAGGCAGGTTTATCAATGTAACTGATTGATAGAATGGACGTGTCGGAGAAGTAAACATTGCCCCCATCAGATGCCTATGGGACCCGGAGAAGACAAAGTGGGCATTGGAACAGCGTTGTATATGTGTCCGTAATGCCGCTTCTATGTTGGGATCGTCTGCATATTTGGTTATTTGCTGGAATTCATCGATGGCGATTAGGCATGGTTTTCCGGCATTGTTCAGATAGGAGAATATCTCATCCAATGTTGCAGAGGGATTGGTTATAGCTCCCAGACCGATTCCCCACGTAGGCTGCCCATTCATGTCGAATGTTATTTCGGAGCGAAGAGAGGCCAGGACATTCAGGAAGGTACTCCATACGGATTTACCTTTTGGACGTAATTCATCCAGTACAGCCTTGCCGAAAACATTCACAAAATCGCGTACAGAGCTTGTGGCATAGATGTCGATGATAAAAGTGTGATAATGCTCCTTGATTTCCGGCTGTCCAAAACAATGCCGCAACAAGTCTGTTTTGCCTAATCTGCGTGGGGAAATCAAGGCTATGTTATTCTCATTCGTCAAAAGTGAGACGATTTTAGCCGTTTCTTTCTCTCTGTCACAGAAATATTCTGGTGACACATAGCCGTTCGTAACAAATGGATTTTTCATATGATTATTGAGTTTACACGCAAATATATAGAAAATATCACAATAATCATTAGATGATAATCATAAAATGATTATTAATAGAAGTGTGTGGTTAACTATCATATGAAATGGCTATTCTTTTCCTCATCCAAAGAATAGAGGAATAGCAATAGCCATTTTCTGTTTTAATCTTGATATTCAATTTCTTCACCAAGAACTTGACGTATCATATTATGTTCATTGCGATAGAGTTTACCATTACGCAGATAATAATAGTTAAAGTAACCGGCAAACTCAATAGTGGCATACTTTAATGTGTCTCCTTGATTATAGGCTCTCCATGTACCCTCGTAAGAGCTGGAATCATCATATTGAATCAAGGTGGTGGAGTCGGATCGAAGGTTGAATTGGATACCGGTTTCAGTGATGAATTTGCCTGGAAAAGGATGTGTAGCTGCTGACTTCTTACATGAAGAAAAGCAGATGAGTGAAACTGACACGGTCAAAATGAATAGTATTTTCTTCATATCTGATATTTATAAATGAAAGATTGAAAAAAAGGACGTCCTGCAAGAGGACGTCCCTTTTATTAAATTATATCAAGAATCTCTTCTTAATTATTTGGCACTCGGTGTACCGGCAGCCTTCTTAACGATGACTTTCAGGTTATCCTTGCTCAATACACCCCACTTGTAGTTGACATTTACAGTCAGGAACATGTTGTAGTCAACGTTAACCGGAGTACCATGGTTGTTGAAGTATGCCAAGTGAGTCGGGTCAGCTTTAGCTTCTGTAGCAGTAGACTTAGCTTTTGTCTCATCCCAGTTCATCATCTTCAACGAAGCATTGGTCGGCAACTTACCGTCAGTAGTACCCTCCTTATGCTCATAAGTGCTGGTTGCAGCATTCCAAGCCAAGCTGGTAGTGGTCTTATCAGTCAAGAACTTAACTTCACGCACAGCATAGTAGTCATACAAAGCATGTGCATAAACTTCATCACCAGTGGCCTTGTCAGCTACAGCAGCAGCTACCGGCTTATTATTCCAGTCAGTGAATGTGAAGTTCTTGGCAACGCTCAAGAAGCTACCGTCAATTTCAGCATCAACGAAGTTGTCGCTGATAGAACCGTCAATAGTCAACGGGTTGATGAAGTGTACCTCAAATTCTTGAACTGGAATAACATTGAAGTCATTGTATGCAACAACTAGCTGTACAGGAACTTCCTTGCCAATCAACTTGAGGGCGGCATCAGTACCGTTCAAGTCATCTTTTTCGTGGAGACGGATGATACTGGAGCATTCATTTACGCTATTACCTAATTTTTCATCATAATTCCAAGGCAAGTTCTTTTTGTTTTCTGTAGCATCAGCACCCATCAGGTTATTGATAGTGGCAGCCAAATCGTTAGATTGTATATAATCATTAATTCCTGCATCCGTTCTACCGATGTTGCTGTTGTCACCTACAACTTCGTCTTTTGCTGTACCTTTAGTCTTATACCACAATTGGGTTTGGTCATCGCTTGTGACAAAGTCTTTCAAATGCGGATAAGTAGTCAGGTCTTTCATACGTGTTTCGTCAAAGATAAACTTAACCTCTGCACACTCACGAATATACTGGATGAATTGGGCCAAGTTGGCTGGTTTTTCTTTGGTCGGTTTATATACAAAGCCATTAACCAAGTCAGCTTCGATGTGGCTATAGTCTTTAAGCTCACAACCGTCTGGAGTACCCGGATATACATGCGGGTCTTTCTGTGTTCCACCGTCATTTGCAGTAGTGTAAACAATCGGATTCACATTGAAGACACCTTCACCCTTACCATTCTTCCAGAAAGTACCTTGGTATGCAAACTTCTGTGCAGGAACAACAATTGTCTGCTTGATGTCATCATTCAAACCAGTTCCGTCAACGTACTTAACATCAATTTCAAATGTAGAAGCATAAGTCTTGTTTGCAGCATTGTAAGCCAATGTACCAACAGTCTTCGGATTCATAGCCAAACCAAGTTGAAAGAAGTATTGTCCTCAGCATCCTGTAAGAAACCGAATACAAGTTCTTTGTTATTATTGATGAGTTCACCGCCGTCTTTACCAACTTTATTTGCTCCTTCTTCCCAGTCATTCAAAGCATCTGTAGACTCTGCCAATGTGCTGAGGTCAATCTTCTTACCATCTTTTCTAAGTTCAAGGATTTCGATGTCCTTGTAGATGTTATGGAACTGAGTTTTACTCATACTCTGTCCACTATCGAACTTAACCATATGATAGATCTTCTCGTTCATTTCCTTAGAGAACAGCTGCTGGAACATGTCATGACAAGTTACAGTGTCGTTCGGGAATGTGATAGCAGCAATAGTCTGATCCTTTTCACCAGTCCAACAGATCTTAATGTAGCGAACTGCAATCATGTTACCATTGTTCTTATCCCACAACTCAGCGCGAATGATAGGCTCACGACCGATAGAAGTTTTGGAATATTCGTTGTCTCCCAACTCTACGTCATAAACTTCAGGCTTCAGAGTATAACCATCAGACAAGATACGGCCGAATTCTTGTTCGTCTGTCTTCCGGTCACCCTGCAGATACTTGGCTTTTGCCAAAGCAAAACGGAACTCCAGACCATAGTCGGGGTAGTTGCTCAATTCCTTGTGGCTACCATGTTCGTCTTCTGCATAAGTATAGCATACTGTTACCAGTGTTCTCAAATCAAGCGGTTCGTCATATGCTTGCTTAACGTCTACCAGCTCTTCATTTCCTGATTTGTACAAGCAAATAGAGTCATGATAGTGAACATATTTGCCATTTTGTTCTTCGTCAGCAAAATTGCCAGATATTTTTGAGAAGTCAATATGCTTGTTAGCCAAATAAGGGAATACTATAGATTCTTCGATACGGCTGTATTCAGAACTTACATACACTTCTTTACCGGCCTTTTCTTCTTCATCTGTCAGATTCTTGTCAGCAATAGGGGGGGCAGAGAAGCCATCCAGAATGTTTCAAGCTTACCTTCTCCATGTGCAGAGCCATATGTACTGATTTTTTCATTCAGATATCCCTTGTTCTCCTTGTATTGTATAGTCAAAATGCCACCATCTACACTATAATCTACTACTTCGATAAGTGCATTCTCCAAGACTCCAGGAGTAGACTTGGTTACATTCTGAGATTTGATGCCTTCGAACTGCGAGAGTTTAATATCATCTTTCAATACACCGATGCTTGGACTCATTTTGTAGCTAACCTTGTTCTTTTCTGTAGAGATATTAAGGGATTTGGCATTAGCTACTGGTTTGTGGTCCAAAACAGGGCGAAGTTGCCCGTGATCTCTCGGGTTCGCATTGTCTTGATGGCCTGTTACAGCAGTATAAACCTGCGGAGTATACTGCAATGACAGTAATTCAATAGAAGGAATACCATTGATGTATGTAGTCGGAATCAATGTGAGACTTGTCAAACGATGACCAATCAAGGTCATCACTTCTACGCTCAATTTTTCAACCTTAGTTGCGAGTTCCTTCAAATCTACATCGGAGATGAAATCTTTCTGTAATTCCGTCTTCAGATCTGCAATATTTTTGTCTACAGCATCCAGAGAAGCCAGCTTGTGATTTGTTTCTGTAGAGCTGTATTTGCATCCTCTAAAGCTTACTTCAAGGCTGCAACGTCCTCAGAAGAAGCCCCACCTTGTCCTGCTTTGTCCAATGCTTCTTGTGCTGCTGTTTTAACATTAGAAGTTCAGTTTTGGCTTCAGCGATAGAAGTCTCCAAAGTACTTATTTAGAGTTCAATTCATCAAGTGAAGCTTTCTTATCCAATTGTCCCTGCAAGTCCTTGATGTCGTCATCATAGTCCTTACAAGACGTGAAAGTTCCTGCAGTACCGGCCATTAAGACACTGAACAAGAACATACTTATGTTTATAATTGAAAACTTTAAATTTATAAATTTTAAAAAATAAAAAGTGAATAATCTCGCATATTTGGTATTACTTTCTCTTATTTTTTTGTTAAAATTTTCCGTTACTTCGCAGGTAACGGGAATCTATATTTAATCAATTGTATAAAAATATGTTTAATACAGTTTCGATACATCTATAATTGTTTATAATATTTTAAATGAATAAAGATAAGGAGGGGCTTATAGGTGGAATTCTTATAATAGGACTAAGAAATAAGATTGAGGTGAAAGAGACTCAAAAGGTTTGCAAGACAGGGGAAAATATAAAGTCTTATTTTGTAGTACTTTGACATAAGAAAAGGTGGTTGAGAAACAAACAAGGCGATCCTTCCCTTCAAGAGAAGTCTCTTGCGGGAGGAATAAATAAGTACATATTTAGACTATTCTATCAATAAAAAGCAAAAAAACTATGCCGAAATTCCATTGCTTTTCACAAAAGAAATTACCTTCTCATTTGCCTCATCAATCTTCTTGTCGTTGAAGGGTTTGAGATAGGTTTCAGTAACATTTATCGATGAGTGTCCCATCGCTTCGGAAATAATTCCAGGGTGAATCTCGCAATAATATGCCATTGTAGCCCATGTGTGTCTTGCCGAATACGAGCTAAGATGTGAACTCATGTTTAAATGTGTTTTTAAAGTTGATAACTGATAGTTAAAACGTCTCAGAGCTGATTGATACTCTTTATAAGCCGCTTCGGTACCCTCCTTGCTATGTAATATTGGAAATAAATAAGGTGAGTTTTCGTCCTTATTGGACACCATGCGTACCAACTGCAAGGCTTCAGGGGACAGAAGTACCCGCAAGGTGTGACCAGTTTTTCTTCTACGATAGGATAATACGTTACCTTGCAAGTCTTTCTTACGCAAAAAAGCCAAATCGACAAACGGAAGACCACGCATCATAAACATAAACACGAATAGCATTTTTGCTTTTTGAAGTCTCGAGGAGGGAATCCTTTTGGACAAATCCATCTCTGTCTCGCAAACTAAAGCTCCTATATCCGAAGCTTCCAATGCTCTTTTCTTGTCCGCTTTAGTTCCCGTATACACATGTTCAAACAACCTGGGAATATAACGGACATATCGTAAATCTACAGCTCGGTTATAAGCCGAACGGATGACTTTCATATAGGTGGAAACGGTATTCCAACTACAATCCCGTTGGCGCAGGTACATTTCAAAACGTTTTAAAACCACTGAATTCAGTTTGCGCAGATGCAAATTCTGATAGTTGTTGAATACGGAAAACACATTCAATGTGGATTGGTAAATATGGGCTGTTCCCCATCTTCCATTTTTCCGAAGCTCTCCAATAATAGTTGACAGCATTTCTTGTAAGGTAATCTCTTTCATCTTCAATTTTAATTATACATTTCTTATTTATAATATGTATAAGGGTAACTCCTCTGTAATACAGAACACACGTACAAATACGCTAATAGCTGGGGCAACAACAATTCCATTAACAAAAAAGTGCGCTTAAATGCAGATTTTTCGATTAATTATAAAAAAACAGCATTATTATTTGCTCATTTATAGAAAAACGATTATGTTTGCACGGAAAATTCCTCCGTTACCTGCGAAGTAACGGAAAAAATCATATATAAAAATGTGAGGAAAAATACTGTAATCGTAGATTTTATTATTTTTCATTTTTTAAATTTATAAATTTAAAGTTTTCATTATGAACAAAAAGTTTTTAAGTGTAATCTTGTTTGGGGCCTTGATGACGGCTACTACAAGTACGTTCACGTCTTGCAAGGACTATGATGATGACATCGATAATTTGCAGGAGCAATTGGACAAAAAAGCTACAGCTGAAGACTTGAATAGCAAAGTAAGCGCATTGGAAAGTGAAATTGCTGCTGCTAAGTCAAGTGCAGAAGATGCAGCGAAAAAAGCTCAAGAAGCTTTAGATAAAGCTACAGGAGCTGGTACTGTTACAGATGCTGACTTGGAAGCTCTAAAAACTGATTTAGAAGCTAAAATAGCTAAGTTAGCAGCTTTAAAAGATGTTGAGGAACAAATTGCCAACCTTAAATCTGAACTGACCAATGCTATTGCAGGTAAAGCAAGTCAAGAAGAATTGAAGGCTCTTGCAGAAAAGGTGGCTAAATTACAAAATGAGGCATTAAATCTGATCGGCCGTCAATTGACTAGTTTAGTGTTTAAGCCTGATTTCTACTATCAAGGTATTGAAGCTATGTCTGCGTCTACATTTGCATATAATGCTTTGACATTGAAAGTTGTTAATGCTGATGCGGATTTTTCTAAAGATGCGGCAACAATTGCAGCTACGCTGTCTTATTTGACTCCAGGATTGACTGCAGATTATCACATGAATCCGTCTACTGTAGATATAAATAATATCGCAGAACTGACATTTATCTCCGATGATAAGAAATACACTAAAGCTGCAGGTGCAGTAGTGAAAGCTGAAGTTATTGGTAAAAGCTTAGCTCCAAACCAACCAGGTGTTTTGAGAGTAAAAGCAAAATTGACTGACGGTAACATTAAAGACATTGACAAAGATGGACTCGTAACAGTATTGGCTTTGCAAGCTCATTATAAAGATGCCAAAGTAGATACTATAATTACTTCTGATTACGCTGCTGTAAAAGCGCAAGAAATCAAAGATTTAGTATTGGCAAACGCAAAAGTACAACCTAATCATGCTGACGGAGAAGGTCACTTGTATACGACTGCTGCTGAAGCTATTCAGAATGAACCTCAAATTCAAGTTGCATGGAACAGCGAAGGTGTAGATGTTGCTGAATATATTCAAACACACTATACAACAACTACCAATAAAGATATCGCTTGGGATAAAAATGCAAATGAAGGTCTTGTTGAGAAAGATGGTTTCAAGTATATTTATGAATTGGTAGGTTATTTTGCCGGACAAAATGAGACTTCAGAAAGTGCCCATGCAAATTGGAAGGGTGCTATATTGAGACCTCAAATAACCAAAGGTGGTAAGCAACAGGCATTTGGTGCTGAACAAAGCAAAGCAACCATAGGTCGTATGCCGTTGATTCGTGTCATCTTGAAAGATACTGTACAGAACCAAAATGTAGCCGTTGGTTATATTAAAGCTGAAATTACAACAACTCCGGAAGAGAATGAAATTACTGTTATTGATCCGTTCAACTTTACTGAAGGATATACCGTTAATTGCTCTGAAGATAATTTGATTAAGAAATTAACTTGGGATCAAGTGGAAGAACAAATTTTAGCTAAACTTGATATTTCTAAGGAAGAGTTTGAAAATACTTACAAACTTGACGCTACGGATAGCGATGCAAAGCAATTCACTGGGGCAAGTGCAGATGCAGTAGAAGTTGCGAAGAAGATTGGGGTAGTTTCTAAAACAACTGCTGATACGGAAGGCCATATGACAGAAGTATTGCAGTGGACAATAGGAGCTAATGACGCTTATGAACTTTTCACAGAAAAAGCAAGTATAAATGCTGTCGTTCGTTTTGTTAAGGAGAATAGCAATAAAACTGCACACTATGTGTATGTAACATTCAACTGGACACCGAGTCCACGCAATGTTACTCCAGCTGGTACTATTGCCAATACTACAAAACTTGACTATGCTTGGTTTGCAAGTGGTAGTACAGAAGCTAAGAGCGGTTATGATGAAATCCATCAGAACGTAAAAGTACCCAATAAGGGTGAAGGCGCAGATAAGTGTACTTATGTAAATGACCTTTTGAATGTATTTGAAGGCAATAAGGTTACTATCAGTGGAGTAGATGCAGTTTATGCAGATTTCCAAGATAATAAATTAACTAAAACATTCCAGTTCGTTACTCCGCGCATAAAGGATGTTTATGGCGTTTCTAAACATAACAAGTACAGATTATCTGTTTCTACGGATGGATTAACTTTATCTGCAACTAAGTTGGAGAACAATCAACCAACCGGAGCTTCTCAAAAGATAGCAGTAATTAGCAATACTGCTGTGACATATCAAGAAACTGATTACGCAAAAGATATCTTGAACTATGCTGGTCGCACTGAAATGAAAGATGGTGAAACTCTTTGCGGTCGTGTTAAAGTTGTTGCAACAAACGAATGCAAAAAGGACTTGAAATTGAGCAATTATGAATTTGATGTGAAATTTATACGCCCTATTAATGTAACTTCTAAGGATAATGAAGGCTTGAAAGATGCTATTAATGACGGTGACAAGCTTGACTTCAGCAAGGTATTAGCATTTACGGACTGGCGTAATAACAAGGAACAAAATGAGTTCAGTCCGGAAGGATATAACTACTATATTTACTATGGAGTTGAGAAGATTGAAGTAGATGAAGCTAATATCACAACTAATTTGAATGGTGGAACATTGGGTGAAACGTTATTGAGCTCTAAGAGTAATAAGATTAAAATAACATATACTCCGTCTACAGAGCCTATTGATGGTACACATATGGGTATCCTGAACTATAAGAACAATGGTAATGAAGTTGGTAGCTACCAAATTCAAGTTCCTGTAAAAGTAACTTATAAATGGGGTGTTATTGAAGTTAATATTGTTATTGATGTTCACGGAACTGTCTAATCATTAGATTAAATAGAAATCTCCAATAGAAAGAGTGCCTTCAAAAGAGGGCACTCTTTTTAATCTATAAAGACGTCTACATATTGAAATTATGTGGTCAGTTCACTTGGAGTGAAGTGAAGAAGCTATTTCTCTTTCATTTTTTCGCTATATATTTTAATATAGCTCCAGCCTATTGATACCAATCATAATAATATGCCTCCAAAATCACCTAACAAAAGTAGATAAAAGAATGAAAACGATAAAGTCTTTAAGTATACTGTTGTATGTACTTGTTTTGATGACAGCTTGTAAACAAGAAAAGAAAAGAGTAGGAAGTATTGCCCCCAAAACATCCTCTATCATGGTACTCTCACAGCGAGATACAACAACTGTGACTGAGCTTGTAAACCGATTCATGACTTTAGCCCAAAATAAAGAGTATGCCGAAGCTGTAGCCATGCTATACAAAATGGATGCTAAAATTCCTAATCAAGCACCAGAACCTTTAGATAATGAAGACATGCAACATATTAAAACATTATTTGAACTCTTTCCTATCTATAGATATAAAATTGATAATATACAATTTAAAGAAGCTGAAGATAATGAAGTAAGATGCACCGTTTACTTTACCGAAACTAGAAAGACCAATTGGTACTTTAAACCAGTACGCTATCTAGGGAATTGGAAATTATGCATGAAAGATTCAGGAATGGGTGATAAAGCCATCTGATAAACTTTTCAATTCCCATCAAAGACGGCAGACAGCCTAGTCGCGAAGCCGCTACCCCACTCCACGATGATGCACCTGCCCCAGTAGATGTAATTATAGAAAAGTAATCAAAAACGCAAGAAAGGCCCTCCTTTTGTAGGAGAGCCTTTCTTATATTATATTCCACAAATCGTTTTACTACATTTAGAAAAGATACGCCGCAGACACCTGCCAAGTCTTATTCTTGGCACCGATGGCATCACCCGCATTCTTCCACGTAAATGAGTCGCCCATCGGGAGCTGATAGGTCACTCCAACCTGGAGATGCTTCAGCAGCTTCACACCGGCACCCAAATTAAGTGCCACTTGAGCCTTCTTACGGTCTACGTAGTCTTTCTTCTTAAAATCGAAGAAGAAATCGGGACCGGCTGCCACATAAATACCCAACAAACTACCCAAGCCAATGGTATATTTCAGATTTACGGGTACTTCCAGTCCTGTCTGCTTCACCTCGTCCTTGCCGCGCTGAGAGAACAGCAAAGCCCCATCGATACCCAAACCTACAATGGGAATGGTAAACTCAGCCATCGGACCAATAAAGAAACCGGTAGAATTATCCTTGTTTCCCTTATATCCGCCATCCCAATCTATTTTCGTCATATTCACACCACCCTTAACACCCCACTTCAATAGTTGGGCCTGGACAGGCATAGCCATAAGCATACAGCATACAGCTATCATGAAAGCACTAAAAATCTTTTTCATAATCAATTGTGTTTAATATTACGGGACAAATATATGCAAATTCTTCCTAAAGAAACAACATATGTCAGCATTTGTTCATTTACGAGAACAATGAATCACAAAACACATTACCTTTGCAACATAAATCAAGGAAAATGTCACGCTGACAAAATAAAAACTATGATAGAAATCAGAAAGACACTACCCACAGAACTGGAAGTCCTTATGGACATCTTTGAGCAGGCCAAGCGCATCATGCGGAAAGATGGCAACATGCACCAATGGACGGGCAACTATCCCTCCCGCGAACTCGTCATGGCAGACATCGAACAAGGCAACAGTTACGTATGCACCGACGATACCGGAGAAATCATCGGGACTTTCGCCTTTATCCGTGGAAACGACCCTACATATGCACATATCCACGAAGGAGAATGGCTGGAAAACACACAGCCTTACGGAGTCATCCACCGGCTGGCAAGCACAGAGCACAGCAAAGGAGTGGCCAATGCCTGCCTGCAATGGTGCTACGAACAAATCCCCAACCTACGTGCAGATACCCACCGGGACAACCGCATCCTGCAATACATACTGAAGAAACATGGTTTCCAGTATTGCGGCATCATTTTTCTGGCCAATGGGGACGAACGGCTGGCATTCCAGAAAACAGAACGATAGCTTACGCAAACTTCACCTTCAAGTCGTCCACTCCCATTCCCGTAAAATAATCCTCGATAAAGTCCCAACGCTGTTCATCCGTCAGTTTATCCGTTCCAAAGAAGAAGGAGAATAAAGCTATCTGTTCCTGGAATACCTGCTCGTTGGTGTCCAGAATCAGATTGCGGTAATCATCGCCAAGCGCAAGTTCCTGCAGAGTTTCGGGGTCATTGAAACGGACAAATACGCAAGGCGTACCGCCACCCTCCACACTGAACGAAAGGCAGTCGAGCATAGAAAGCAGATTAAGCAGCATATTCAAGTCCGAGAAAGGAGTGCAATAAAACACCAGGCGGTCTCCCTTACTGCCCACTATGCGTTGGCTGAACAGTTTTTGATAGCGCGACAAAAGCAAATCAAAACCTTTGGTCACCGTAAAAGAGAGTTCATTGGAATCCTTCTTTTTCACGCTGCTGATATAGCTTACACTGCGGCCTTCCTCCGTGCGACTCTCCAGCAGGGAACCGATAAAGCGTTTGGCAGAGCGCACGTCCATGCCATGCTCGGCAAAGACAGCCCGCAGTTCTTCTTCATCAAAACGTCCTTTCGACTTTATCAATGCCGTTTTCAGCATCGTTGTCAAGCTCTTGAACAAGGCATCCATCCGTTCACGGATGACGGAGGCATCTTCCTTCAACAGCACCTCATGCTTGCCCACAGACACGGCACGGGCTCCCTCCCACAACGTTCCATTATTCAGTTTCTGTTTGAACTCCTTGTAGCCAAGCTCCGGGAAACGCTCTTCCCAAAGCGCTTCCAGACGTGCGACGTAAACCCCGTCCTCCCCTTCTACCTTTGTCAGATAGCTCTGGAATTCACGGGCAAAGACATCACCCGTCTTGTCCTGGACATATCCTTCAGTCAACAGATTCTTGGGGCTGATTTCAAGCAGATGCCTTCCATAACGCTGCATCAAATCGTCTTCCAGCCAAAGCAAGGCGGTCTTGATGAGCTGTCCCAACTCTGCTTCATACTCCAACTTGTTCTTTGTACGCGGCAGTTTCACCACAAACTCGAAATCAGACAAAGACACCATGATTTCCGGTTTTTCCCCTTTCATGCGGTACACTTCCATGAGCTTTCTCAGAATAAGCACCAGCTGTTCCTGGGCAATGTTCCCCGTCTGATGCAGACGCTTCATATAATAGAAGTCACGCTCATGGTAGTCGGTAGCGGCAATACCCTGTATCTCCGTATCACGCGCGGCACGCCCTATCTCCTGAATATAGTCGACAAACGTACTGGATGGCGCCACATGATATACACGGTCTATATCACTGATATCTACTCCCATACCAAAGGCTTTCGTAGCCACAATCAGTTTCTTGGTTCCTTCCTTGAACTCCTGCACAATGGCAGCTTTCTGTTCCTTGTCCTTCTTGCCATAATAGGAGGCGACCAGACGCCAGTCTGCCGGCTTCACCCACGTCTTCAAGCGCATGTCGATGCCACCCGCAAAAGGATAATAGAGCAGTGTCTTGTGACCGTCCAGGAAGTTTTCGACCCGCGCAGCAACTACGCGCTGCTTTGCCTTGTCGTATGTCTCCCCGTCCTCCATCTCCATCTGACGGATGTCAAAGCCAATATTCCGGCGCTTCACCGTACCTACATAAAGCACACAAGGCTCCATCTGCAAAGAACGGATAGTCTCGAATATCATGTCAGTACCCCCTTTCGGGTTCCAGACAGCCGTAGCAGTCAATGCAAACAACGGGAAACTATAACCGAGAGTCTGTTTCAGCGTATTCAAGTAACGTCCCAAGAACCAATAGTCCACACGGAACTCCTTGCCCCATGTCGTTACCGTATGTGCCTCATCGACCACTACCAGACCGATGCGGCGTTCGCCTACAAAATGCTTGATGTCGTAAGAGAGAAGCAATTCCGGCGAGAGATAGAACAAATCAATCTCCCCCTCACGCACCTGCCGATAAACCTCCATCTTCTGTTCCGGCGATAAATCGGACGAGGCATATGCCACACGCATATACCCCAGTTCTTGCAGACTTTCCACCTGGTCTACAATCAACGCCTTCAAAGGGGAGACCACGATGGTAAGCAGATTATATTCTTTCCCCAGATAGATAGCAGGAAGCTGGAACAACATGGATTTTCCGGAACCGGTAGGGGCAGTCAACAATATATTGTCTATCTTCGTTTCACCTTTCCAAGCCTCTTCAGCCTCCAGTATAACGTTCTCTATCAGCTGTCCCTGCGAAATGCAAAGCTTTTCCTTTCCCTTGAACAAATCATCGTAAATCTCAAGATTACGAAACTGTTCGTAGCCGTAAGTCTCCTTTAAAATCGTGTTCACGGCTTCGCGGCAGTTTTCAGGCAGATGCCTTTCCTTCAAATCCGGCAACCGACATGTTGTTGCTTCTTGTACATCCATTATTATTGTAGGGGGGATTAAAAGAAAAGAAGTAATTCTTCAACCATAGTTATCGGTCTTGGAATTACTTCTCCCTATGTTTCAAAATATTACCAGACATACCGGTAAGTTTTTTCTTTTAAAGCGTATCAATATTCCTCCTCGTTGAAGAAAAAGTCCTCTTTGCTGGGATAATCGGGCCAAATATCTTCTATGCTTTCATAAATCTCGCCTTCATCTTCCATTTCCTGCAGATTCTCAATCACTTCAAGCGGAGCACCCGAACGCATGGCATAATCTATCAATTCATCCTTAGTTGCCGGCCAAGGAGCATCTTCCAGTTTAGATGCTAATTCCAATGTCCAATACATAGTCTCTAGTATTAAAATTGTGAATATTAAGTCCTATTTCTATTTTTCGGCAAAAGTATAACAATTTATTTCACTTGCAACTATTATTCCAAAATATTTCACCTTTTTTGTCGTCTTGATTCATTTTACGGGAAAGGACGAACAAATAATCAGACAAGCGGTTCACGTAAGCCAGTAATTCCGAAGCGATTTCCACCTGCTCGGCCAAAGCAAGAATCCGACGCTCTGCACGGCGGCAAACCGTACGACAAACGTGACAAACTGCCGCACCGCGACTTCCACCGGGAAGAATAAAAGCCGAAAGAGGGGGCAAAAGAGTATCCAAACGGTCTATCTCCCGCTCCACCATTTCCACTTGCTCCGGGCCGATGATACTGGCTTCTTTCAGCTCCATTTTCTCCCGGTCTGTGGCCAGATGAGAGCCTACGGCAAAAAGTCTGTCTTGTACTTGCTGCAGAAAATCCTTATCCTTCCCGTCAGGCAGGTACGTGATGAGAAGACCCAGATTGGAATTCAGTTCATCCACCGTACCATACGCCTCAAGGCGGATATGGGTTTTGGGTACACGGGTTCCACCTACAAGAGAGGTGGTTCCTTTATCTCCGGTTTTAGTGTATATCTTCATAAGGAATTAATGTTTAGGGGTTAGGGATTAATGTTTAGCAGCCAGTAAGTGGAGCTAAGCACTAATCACTAACCGCTAATCACTATTGAAACGCCTAAAGATAATCAAAAGTTGACAATATAGTCTTGTTTTATCTTTGTTTTATCGAAGAATAGGATACCAAGGTCATAAAGGTCGAACGTAATACCCGCCCGCCCGTCCTGCTTCATACGTTTCCAGAGGGCAGACATCTGCGGAGTGTAACGGATACCCTCAATCACAAAAACAGACTTTCCCCTGGTACGGGCGGAACAGATGCGGAAGACCTCCTCTACAAAACCGGGACGACGATAATCGTGCAAATAAAGAAAATCAACGGGAACGCCACTCTCCAGAAAGAGCTCGGAAAGGTCGGAAGCCGAGGTATAATCCGCCCCCTCCTTCCCCGCTTTCAGATAGAGGGCAGAAGCGGCAAGCGTACCGGCATCTACAATGGTCTCCGGCTGGGTATAGTTTACCAGACGGAACAGAAGACGTTTTACTTTCTTCGATTCGTACTTCCAACGTCTATCTTTCTCCAGCTCCAGTTGCTTCTGTGCCTTGGCCAGCTCTTCATATTTATAATAAGCCGTACTTTCGTAAATTACATGCGTAATTAGGTTAAAGGCAAAAGGAGAATGTACACCGTAGCCGCAACGGTGCCGAAAACGGTACAGCCAGATAAAAGGCCGTTTTAGAGTAAGCAAAATATGATTCATTATTTTAATGTGCTAATGTACCTTCGAAAGTCACCCCTTCACCCGAAGAATAATTCTCCGTAACAGTCAGGAGTACCTTGTTATCCTCAAAGCGGAGCGTAAGCCCAAGGGCGCTTATCCAGCTGACATAATGTACTTTCAGTTGCAAAGCATCAGGTGACGCCCACGCATAACTGCCTGCTACCTGGAAAGGGCCTTCTATACCCTTAAAACGCCCCTTTGCAGCAACCGAATACGGAGGATAGCCATCAATTGCCGCTTTCGACCATTGCTTATAGCCAAACGGAAGACTGTATGTCTTTCCGTCTTTCTCCACCACAGTCATCACCACTTCTTGCTGCTTAAATTGCAGCTCGATGGATTGCCATCCGTATTTGTTCTCTCCGAGCAGGATGCGCTTGCCTGCGTATTTCTGTGAAAGGGAGGAAGCAGCCTTTCCTTGCACTAACGGCAGTTGATAAGAACGCTGTTTCTTCTGCAGGCGCTTGTAGTCCTTACCGGGCACTAATGCCTGGTCACCTGTCTCCGGCAACAAGCGGTTCCAGACCAAACGACGCTGCCGACGACCGTCTATCAATGTACATTCGGTAATGACCACTACCATATCCTTATCCGGAACAATCAGAATGTATTGTCCCAAAGCCCCGTCAGCACGTACAGCACCCGGATATTCGCAAAGCCACATCTGATAGCCATAATCTCCTATCTGTCTGGTCATCATCTGCTCCACCCAGGAAGCCGGAAGCAACTGCCTGCCTTCCCAAACACCCCGGTTCAGCAGCAGCAATCCGAATTTTGCCAATGACTCGCTCTGGATATGCAGCCCCCAGCCACCGGTATTGATGCCTTCGGGGCTTAGTTCCCACGCAACGTCCGTGATATGCATTGGGATGAAAAGCTTCTGCTTCAGATAATCCAGCAAGGTCATGCCCGTCACCTTCTGCACAATGGCAGAAAGCATATAGGTACTAATCGAATCATATTCAAACTTCTTGCCCGGAGTTTTCACCGGTTTGGCAAGGAAGGTACGTATCCAGTCGGGAGTGAGATTGCGCATATTCCAGTCGGGAGTGACACCCGATGTCATGGTAAGCAGGTCGCGGACAGTCATGTCTGCCAGATTAGCGGAAACCGAATCCGGAAGAAGCTCCGGGAAGAAAGCACCGACACGGTCTGTCAAGCGCAAGCGGTTGTCTGCAATGGCCAGCCCTACGGCAGCCCCGACAAAGGTCTTGGAGCAGGAATACATGGTATGGCGATATTCCGGTGCGAACGGAGCCGGATAGATTTCTCCGATGACCTTGCCGTGACGCACCACCACCACGCTGTGGATGTCTGTTTTCGGCAATGCCATCAGTGAATCAAACAAGGCAGTGACAGCCTTGGAAGGGACTCCTTCTGCCTCGGGTGTGGAACGTGGCAACTCATTGATTTGTGCATGAACTGCCAACGTTCCCAGCAAGCCGAGAAACAAGAAGAAAAAACGTACTCTATTTTTCATAATTATCTAAGATATTTGTTCTACATGCACTGCAAATGTACAGTATTCGGACGCGAAAGACAAATAACTTGATAATTTTGTCGGAGGGGAACGTTCCTATAAGAAATGTATGGTCACCGCCTCTCCCTTGTTCAAATCCAACGGAAATACCGGTTCTTTGTAAGTATGCGTACGTCCTCCTATCTTCACTTGGGCACGGACGGCGCCTGTGGGCATCTTTAGGATGAATTTACCCGGAACAAGAGCGGTAACAACAGCCCTCGTTGCCCGTCCATCCTTCCAGTCCAGGTCTATGGAAGCACCGCCACGTACGCGCATTCCACGGAAGTTGCCGGTAGTCCAGCTATCCGGCAGGGCAGGAAGCAGATGGATAAAGCCTTCATGACTTTGCAGCAGCATTTCGCCGACTCCCGCCGCGCCACCGTAGTTGCCATCAATCTGAAAAGGAGGATGCGAACAGAACAAATTAGGGAAAGTGCCGCTACCATGACCTCCCGTCGCAGTATCGACAGCAGGATGCAGCAAACTCTTGAAGAGTTTCCAAGCACGGTTTCCGTCGCCCAAACGAGCCCAGAAGTTTATCTTCCAAGCACGGCTCCAACCGGTACCCTCATCTCCACGACGGTTCAAGGTCATCCGGCAGGCTTCGGCAAGCTCAGGGGTGGACTCCGGCGAAATCAGGTTTCCCGGATGCAAGCCGTAGAGATGGGAAACGTGGCGGTGTTGCACATCCACTTCCTTATAGTCTTCCAGCCATTCCTGCAAGTATCCTTCCTTACTGATTTGCATGGGCGGAAACTTCTTCAGGTCTGCCTCAAGCTTCGCCACATAGTCCGCATCACAATCCAGCAGGCGGGCGGCGGTAATGACATTGGTATAAAGCTCGGTAAGCAGTTGCACATCCATAGTGGGACCCATACAAATGCTGACGGGAGTCACGCTGTCACCCGGCACATAGAAGCTGTTTTCCGGAGAAGAAGTGGGAGCAGTTACCAGCCAGCCATGCGAAGGCTCCTGCACGGTGGTGGAACTAAAGAACCGGGCGGCACCTTTCAAGACGGGATAGATACGACGCAGATAATTCTTGTCCTGCGTATACAGATAGTGTTCCCACAAATGGGCACACAACCAAGCGCCACCGGTATTGGTAGCTCCCCAGGAGGGGTGTTCACCGGGAGCGGTATAATTCCATACGTTGGTCATCATGTGGAGTACCCAGCCATCTGCCTCATCGCCATAGAAAGTATGCGCACTTGCTTCTCCCGAAGGGACAAGGCGCTCCATCAACGTTGTCAACGGTTGATAGAGTTCGGAAAGACCGGCTTGTTCCAAAGGCCAGTGGTTCATCTGGATATTGATGTTCGTATGATAGTCCCCGTTCCAAGGAGTCGATACTCCATTTGCCCAGAGTCCTTGCAGATTGGGCGGCAGACTGCCGGGGCGTGTACTGCTGATGAGCAGATAGCGTCCGTAGTTATAGTACAAAGCAGCCAATGCCGGCGACTCCTGCTGTGTGAAGCGGAGGATGCGCTCGTTCGTCGGGAGCGTATCATCCGGCGTGGCAGGAAGCGTCAAGGAAACACGGTCGTAGAGGAAACGGTGGGCAGTGACATGGTTGGATAATGAAGAATGGAAAATGGAACATGGAGAATTAGCGGGGGTGGTGAAAGGACGGAGCAAGCTGTCGCAGACTTCCGCATAGCGTTCGCCCGGGAAGTCTGTACCGGCAGCGGCATAGGAGGTAGTGGCAGAAAGTATCAACCAGGCTTCCTGCCCGTTCTTCAAGCAGATACCATTTCCCGGGCTGACAGATGATTCACCACCGTTCTGCACGAGTTGCATCGCCACACGGTATTTCATACCGTCCAAACCGGGTTTACCGCTTTCCAACATGCCGTCCATCAAAAGGGTGTTCCCTTGGACAGTCACCAGGCTATGTTCTGCACGGCTCAAACGGGCAGAGAAGTTCAGAGTCCCTTCATGTCCGGCAACCAGATGAATCAGCATGACATCACGGTCACGGGAAACAAAATACTCACGGCGGTAATCGACATCTTCCAGCCTGAAAGCCGTGTATGCCACCGCATCGCGTAAGTTGAGCCAACGGCGATAGTTGTTTAATGGAGAATTGAGAATGGATAATGAAGAATTGTAGGTAAAATCTATATCCAAATCACCCAATACCTGATAGGTTCCATATCTCCCGTCAGTCTCCTGCTTCTTCGGAACAAAACTGCTGTACATCAGTTCCTGTGCCTCTCGGTTCTTTCCCTCAAACAACAGTTGCCGAATGGCAGGCAGACTCTTCGAGGCATCCGGATTGCTATAATCCGCCTCCATTCCGCTCCATAATGAAATTTCATTCAGCACAATGTGCTCACGGAGAATGCCTCCGTCGGGCATCATGCCCAAGCGTCCGTTACCCAAAGGAAGAGTCTCCTCCCAGATAGCGGCGGGCGATGTATAGTATAGCTGATGATTACAACTGTCGGCAGGCGCATCGGCTGCACGAAGCAGCAACGAGGCTGCAAGCAGAAATAGAGTGGCAAGTGTCTTCATATTGTTTTTTGATTCTGATTTCAGGCTGCAAACTTACCGCATACATTTTGCAGCATTACTGCATACACTTTGCAGCATTGCTGCATACCTTTTGCAGTGACGCTGCAAAGCAATTGCAGTAGCGCTGCAAAAGGTATGCAGTACCACTGCAAAATAGTTGCACTGATTTTGCAGTGGTTACGCACTGATTATAAGTTTATTGCATTTCGAACGAAACTACACCACGGACGTCGGCAGACGAAGCGCAAACGTATGCCTTGAACTTACCCGATTCGTACTTCCAAGCTGCGGAAGCCTCATCGTAGAACTTCAAATCATCCGGAGTAAGGGTGAAAGTCACACTCTTCTCCTCGCCCGGTGCCAGAGCGACTTTTGCAAAATGTTTCAGCTCCTTTACAGGACGAAGCACACTGCATTTATCATCGCCTACATAAAGCTGTACAATCTCTTTTCCGGCAATGCTACCCGTATTCTTCACGGCAACTGTCACCGTCAGCGTACCGTCGGCAGCCATGGTCTTGGCAGAAGCCACCGGTTTGCCATATGTAAAAGTAGTATAGCTCAAGCCATGACCGAAGGGGAAGAGTGCCGGAATCTTCTTGGTGTCATGCCAACGATAGCCCACCAGAATATCTTCCTTGTACTCCTGCTTAATGCTGTCGCCCGGATAACTGAGTTCATCGAAAGCATGTGCACCGCAATCCGTCAACTTGGCAGGGAAAGAGAAGGGCAACTTTCCGCTTGGATTTACCGCACCACTCAAGATGTCAGCCAGAGACTTGCCACCCATGGAGCCTAAATACCAACCTTGCACAATGGCAGGGACCCGGGATACCCACGGCATTTCCACCGCATTGCCGCTGAGAAGTACCAAAACGAGATTCTTGTTTACACCCAGCAAAGCTTCAATCAGTTCATCCTGCCCGAAAGGCAAGCCGTATTCCAGACGGTCGCCGCCTTCACAATCCTGGAAGTGGTTCTTGTTCAATCCGCCTACCAATACCACCAAGTCTGCCTTTTTCGCCATTTCCACAGCTTCTGCACGGAGTGAGTCTACCACATTCTGCGGAATTTCATCTGCACGGCCGTACATCGGACGACCGGCGGCATAGCCTTTCGCATAGGCTACCTTATCGCCATAAGCGGCACGCAAGCCATCCAGCGGAGATACCATATCCTTCACTTTCAGTTCGGAAGAGCCTCCTCCCTGATTCAGCAAGCGTACGGCATTATCGCCCACCACCAGGATATTCTGATACTTGGCTGCATCAATCGGCAGCAACGGAGCACCTTTCTTTACCACCGGAACATTCTTCAAGAGCACAATGCCCTCATTGCCTATCTCGCGGGCAGCGGCATAATGCTCTTCCGTAGCTACCGAACCATAGGGTTTCTGACGGTTCATCGCCGTACGGAATATCAGACGAAGAATACGGGAAGCCTTGTCGTCTATTGTAGACATCGGCACTTTGCCATCTTTCAACATCTGGAGGTAAGGGTTGGCAAGGTAATAATCGTTATAGGTAAATACACTCTCGGACGTCAGACCGTTGGTGTAAGAACCCATTTCAATATCCAGACCGTTGACGGCAGCTTCATAGGTGTCGTGGGCACCGCCCCAGTCGGTAATGACACAGCCATCGAACTTCCAGTCATCTTTCAGAATCTTGTTCAGTGTGAAATCGTTATGGCAGGCGTGCTGGCCGCGAATCTTATTGTAAGCGCCCATAATGCTCCAGGCACCTCCTTCTTCTACCGCAGCCTTGAATGCAGGCAGATAGATTTCATGCAAAGCACGGTCGCTAAGATTCACATCAATATGTCCGCGCCACAGTTCCTGGTTGTTCAGCGCATAGTGCTTGACACAAGCTGCCACTCCGTTCTTCTGCAACTCCTGGATGTAAGGTACGCACATCACACTGGCCAGATAAGGGTCCTCGCCCATATATTCAAAATTACGCCCGTTCATCGGAGTGCGGTAGATGTTGACGCCGGGGCCCAGCAACACATCCTTTTCACGATAGCGCGCTTCCTCACCGATGGCCTTGCCATACTTGGCAGACATGTCCGGATTCCAGGTAGCGGCCAGACAAGTCAAGGCCGGGAAAGCGGTAATGCTGTCATTGGTCCAGTTGGCATATCCCCAGTCATTCCAGTTGATTTCGGCACGGACACCGTGAGGGCCGTCGCTCATCCAAAGCTCGGGAATGCCGAGTCGCGGAACACCCGCACTGCTGAATTTACTCTGCGCATGGCAAAGGGCTACCTTCTCTTCCAGCGTCATCCGACTAAGGGCATCCTTTACACGTGCTTCAATAGGTTGTGCATCGTCCATATAGACCGGTGTCTGTGCAGACACGGTACTGATGGAGCATGTCAATAATAGGGTTGCTAAAAATTTATTCTTCATATCTTAATTGGCACATTAAATTATCATTTAATTTTAATCGTTGTCGTCGCCTTCTCCAGTCCATCAGCCGTAGCCGTCACCTTGACACCACCCGGTTCACCGTTGTTCTGCAGTACCACCAGGCACTTCCCGTAGAAAGCCTTGCGGTGGTTGTCCTTGAACTTCTCCATAGAAATAGGGCTTCCGTTGTCCACTCCGGCTATGAAGCCGGCACCTTCTACGGCAAAGGTCACATCGTTTTCGGCATTCGGACACAAATTTCCATCTTTGTCCAGAATCTCAACCGTAATGAAACTCAAGTCTTTGCCATCTGCCTGAATGGTACTGCGGTCAGGGCTGAGACGAATCTGTGCAGGTTCACCCGCTGTCCGGATTTCCTGCTCGGCCACAGTCTTTCCTTCCTTGCGGGAAACAGCCTTTACCGTACCCGGCTCATACTTCACGCGCCACATGACGTGGAAATCGTCTTTTCCCTTGTTGCGCACACCCTGCGACTTTCCATTCACGAAAAGCTCCACTTCGTCGGCATTGTTATAATATGCCCACAAATCTATGTCTTGTCCCTCCGTCCAATTCCAATGTGGGAAAAGATGCAACACCGCCTTGTCCGGACGCCACTCGGACTGATACATATAGTAGACGTCCTTCGGGAAGCCAGCCAAGTCGATAATGCCAAAGTAAGAGCTACGTGCCGGCCAACCGTAAGGAGTAGGCTCACCGATATAATCGAAGCCCGTCCAGACGTATTGTCCACTGATAAAGTCGTTGTTCTTTACATGGCGCATAGTACCTTCGTGACGGTTGCCCCAAGGAACATGACAGTTGTCGTAGGAGGAGCAAGAGAACGAGGCATCATAGAAAGGCTTGTCCCAACGTTCGGGCCAGATGAACATCGAATCACTCGGCATCCGGTAGTAACCGCGTGTCATCAGGCCGGAAACACTTTCCGTTACGATGAACGGCTTACCGGGGAAGTTCTCGGGAACACCTGCAAACCAGTCGTCATGGTAATTGAAGCCGATAATATCAAGCGCACCGGAACGGAACAAATGATTGTTCGGATTCGGCTCGTTGCAGCCTGCCGTCACGGGGCGCGTGGCATCGAGCTTTCTCACCATATCCGCCAGTTTCTTTGTCAGCAGTGAGTTGACGGACATTTCTCCGTCCTTTGCCAGCATATCCGCACTATGGCCGAAGTTCAAGACCAGGTTGGCCTCTGCCAGACTCAAGGTGTCGGCTTTGGCATCCGTCCACTGCTCCAGCACTTCGTTGCCGATACTCCACATGAAGATGGAAGGATGATTGCGGTCACGCAGGATAAGGTCAGTCAAATCACGTTCGTGCCATTCGTTGAAATAGCGTGAATAGTCGTGGCGGGTCTTTTTCTTGCGCCACATGTCGAAAGTCTCGTCCATCACGATGAAGCCCATACGGTCGCAAAAGTCGAGCAGCTCCGGTGCAGGAGGGTTATGGGAACAACGGATTCCGTTGCAACCCATTTCTTTCAGAATCTCCAACTGGCGTTCGATGGCGCGCGTATTCACCGCAGCTCCCAGGCAACCCAGGTCATGATGCATGCAGACACCGTTTATCTTCACTTGTTCACCATTCAGGATAAATCCTTTTTGTGCATCGAAGCGGAAAGTACGGATGCCGGTAGGAGTATAATAACGGTCGAGTACCTCGCCGGTCTCTTTATTCTTGAGGATGCTTTCTACCTTATACATATAAGGTGCATCAATACTCCAGAGATTAGGATTCTTCAATTCTATTTCCTGCTCCATTTCTGCCGGAGCGACAGGCATCAGCTGAGCTTCCGACACAGCCTCACCTACCACATGACCGTCGGCATCCACTAACCGGGTTTGCAGGACGACATCAATCAGAGGAATAATTTCCGAATCGAACACAACATATGTACCGTCGGCCTGCTGCACGGAATCTTCCGTCTGCGTCTCTACATCGTACTGTAAACTGGTACGTATCTTCAACCGGGCACTGTTCTTCGACACTTCTTCTGCCGTCACGTAGGTACCCCACTGTGCCACATGCACCGGATTCAGTTTCGTCAACCACACATTACGGTAGATACCGCAACCGGAATACCAACGTGAATTGGGTTGTTCGGCATTGTCCACTCTTACAGCAATCACATTCTTCTCCCCCCATTTAATATAAGGAGTCAAATCATAACTAAACGAGATGTATCCATAGGGGCGTGTTCCCAGTTCATGCCCATTAATATAAACGGTGGAGTTCATATAGACACCATCGAAATCTATGCGATAGCGCTTGCCCTCATCGACCTTATCGGCAATAAAAGTCTTACGATACCAACCTATACCACCAGGCAGAGCACCTCCCCCTGTTCCTGACGGATTGTCCCGACTGAACTCTCCTTCAACAGCCCAATCGTGGGGCAAGTTCAGTTTCCGCCAGTCTGCGTCATTATAATCTGAACGGGATGCCGCTGTATCGTCTCCCAAGCGAAAGGCCCAGTCGGCAGTAAAATCCAAGCTACGGTCATCGCCAGCTACCTCTTTAGGAGCATTGCAACCAACCAGCAGGGACAGCCCGATGGCCAAAGACAATATGATTTTATTCATGGTAATAAATATCTAAAAGATTATCGAGTGCCTATTCCTCTCTTACAGCTATTCAGAAGCAGGGAAGTTTCTGGCACCGGGGAACAACGAGACCGGCACCCGGAAGATTTCTCTCCCTGGCACCGTCGTCTATCATTCTGATTATAATTTTATAGTTTGCGCTTTTCCGGCATACTTCACTGTTGTGCCTTTCGCCTTTAAATCGAACGGTTGCGGCTGATCTTTGCTTACCTTCACTACATTGAAAGTACGTTCCTTCAGCATACCAGGGAAGTCACCCGTACGGTCACCGATAACCAGTGTACCTTCAGCATCGTTATAAGCAAAGGGTATAGTGGCATATTGTCCCTTCTCGTAATTATAGTTCACACCTTCATCTTCATAGAGTGTAAATGCACCGTCCTTACCCGTATAGACATAGAATGTGATTTCCGAAGCCGGTTTTTCATCACTGTATTGCATATCCGGACCATAAGGTACAATGGCACCTTCGCAAACGTAGAGCGGAATACGTTCATAAGGAGCATCCACTGTCAGCTTCTGGCCACCGTCCACATACTTGCCGGAGTAGAAGTCATACCAACCGCAGCTTGCCGGGAAATAAACCTCGCGGTTGCGTGCACCGTATTCGTAAACCGGAGCCACCATCAGGGCAGAACCGAACATGAACTGGTCACCTATATTGTTGACGTTTGCATCAGCTGTGAAGTCCATTACGAGCGGACGCATGATGGTATAATCATTGAAATAAGTCATACCTGCCAAAGAATAGATATACGGCATCATGTTGTAACGCAACTTCGTATAATAAACGATGGAGTTGTAGCACGGATGTCCTGCCGGAGCGATATTCCAAACCTCACGGTACGGATACTGGCCGTGTGCACGGAACAACGGGCAGAAAGCGCCGAACTGATACCAACGGGTATTCAACTCTCTCCATTCCTTATAATCAGCATTTTCACGTCCAGTCTTGTTGAATTCCATCTGACCAGCCACATAACGGTTCTCTACACAGAATCCGCCGATGTCCATAGTCCAATAAGGGATACCGCTGACAGCAAAGTTCAGGCCGGCAGAGATTTGTGCTTTCATATCTTCCCAACGGGTAGCGATGTCACCACTCCAGGTGGCAGTAGAATAGCGTTGCAATCCTGCAAAGCCGGAACGTGTTAACAAGAAGACGCGTTTATCCGGTTCCACGCCGCGCTGTCCGTCATAGATAGCTTCGGCATTCATCAGCGCGTATGCATTGAAGAACTTGGCAGAGGGGCCGAGTGCTGTCGGACCGCAAAGGTCCTTGCGGTATTGCAAATCCGTACAGTCGCGTATGTTCGGTTCGCTGGCATCCATCCACCAGGCATCTATGCCGAGAGGATAGTAATGGTCTTGCATCTGCTTCCAGAAGAGCTTGCGTGCATCGGCATCGTATGCGTCATAGAAAGAGCCCAGATAGCCGGGACCTACCCAGTCTTTAATACTGTCTTTAATAGCCTGCTGGTATATCCAGCCTTTTTCGTCAAATTCCTTGAAGTGTTCGGTCGTAGCATAGAACTTGGGCCATACGGAAATCATCAAACGTCCATTCATGGCGTGGATGGAGTCGACCATTCCTTTCGGATCGGGGAAACGTTCGGGGTCGAACTCATGGCTTCCCCAAGAATCCTGCTTCCAATGCAGCCAGTCGATTACGATATTGTCGATAGGAATCTGACGTTCACGGAATTCCTTCAAGGTGGAGAGAACCTCCTCACGCGTATTGTACTTCTCACGGCTCTGCCAGTAACCCATCGCCCATTTCGGCATAATCTGGGATTTACCTGTCAATGTACGGTAGCCGCTAATCACATCGTCCATATCATCACCATAAACGAAATAGTAGTCTATTTCATTCTGCATTTCACCCCACCAGGAGAGTTTGTTCTGTTCTTCATCAGCCACCGGACTCAATGCCCGCAGACCGCAGTAAGAAATTCCGGCGTCAGGCTTCCATTCTATCTTCAACGGAACGCGCTTGCCCGCTTCCAGATTGACAGCAAACTTATAGCTATTAGGATTCCAAGCCGTACGCCAACGTTCGGGAACCACCAACTCATTATCAATATATACTTTCATGTAGCCTGCATAGTAAAGGATGAAGCGGAACAAGCCGCTTTCTGCCGGTTCTATTTCTCCCTCATAAACTACGTCGGACCCTCCGAACGGGAACTCCTCAGGCAAATTAATCACCTTACTCAGATGTGCGGCACGGTCCAGATGTTCAAAATAAAGAGAATCCTCACGACGTACAAGGGTTTCCACGTCTTTCTTGCCCGGAATATATGTACCGGTCAAAGCACCTTCCTTGCCCTCTTTATCATAAAGTTTGAAGACATCACCCAGCTGTGAGTAATCGCGCGGGTCACCGAAACGGCAGAGCGAATAGCTGTCCCAAAGCACACCGTAGTTCTTATTAGACACAATGAAGGGTACAGACACCTTTGTATTATACTGGAACAGTTCCTCATTCTTACCTTTATAGTTGAACTCATCCGCCTGGTGCTGGCCCAAGCCATAGAAAGCCTCATCATTGCCTGCCGACTGGAATACTTGACGTACTGTATATCCTTTCGTACCTTCCACTTCCACCGGAGTAAAGGTCCGCCCGTCAGAGTCTTCAGCCAGAATCTGCTTGCCGCCAGCATCCGTGAAGCGTACCTCACCCGTTGTCTTAGACACAATGGCACATAATTCCGATGTCTTGACAGTCACTTCATCGCCCTGCTCTTCGACCTTAAAGTCGGTCTTATTCTGTTGAGGGATCACAATGAGACTCTGCTCCTTTGAAAATTCCTTCTCAGGAGTAGCCGATACATGAATGAGCTTCTCGCCCATTACTTCTAATCTTACTTTACGCACATCCGTCGGTTGCTGCTGCTTGACTTCCACAACAACACCGTTCTCGGTCTTTTGGAATCCGCCTCCGGAACATGCGGCGAGCATCCATCCGGCAAGCAAATAAACTGAAGTGTTTTTCAATTTCATATTACTGTTTTTAAAGTGAATTTTCTCCGATGTAAAAATAGAAAGTTTCCTTCAAAAACGGGTCCCCCCGATGTTGAAACACAAGGGCGCTTTTGATTACCCTAAAAGACAATATGTTTCCGTAAGGGGTATCTTTTGTTATTTACCCTCTCTTTCCTGATAAACAGAGGGCAAAACGCCGAATTCATCCTTGAAATATTTGCTGAAATACTTGGGGTTGTTAAAGCCCAACTGATACGCTATCTCCGATACATTTTGCTGACTCTCGCGCAGCATCTGCGCCGCTCTTTTCAGACGGATGACACGGATAAATTCAATGGGTGTCTTACCGGTTATCTGCAAGAGTTTCTTGTAAAGATGTACCCGGCTCATACCCAACTCATGGCTCAGCTCCTCTACGGACAAATCACTACGTGCAATATTCGCTTCCACATATTTGATAGCATTTTCCACCAGCTTTTCATCCAACGAAGTAATGGCTATTTCACTTGGTTCGGGGTCAATCTTTGTACGCAGCCTATTCTTACCGCTAAGGTCTATCAGCTTGCGCATACGCAATATCAGTACTTCCATATTAAACGGCTTCGTCACATAATCATCCGCACCGATAGTCAAGCCCTCTACTTTATTCTCTACCGACTGTTTGGCAGTCAGCAACACAAAAGGTATATTCTCCGTATGCTTGTCCGTCTTTACCCTGCGGCAAAGTTCGTTGCCATCCATTACGGGCATCATCAAGTCACTGACAATAAGGTCGGGCTTCAGCTCCGGGATGACATTCCATGCTTCTTGTCCGTTGGCAGCTACTTGAATGGAGAAATACAGACTCAAGCTGTCTTTCATGAAGGCAACAAAATCTTCGTTATCATCCACAATAAGCACCAAGGGCTTCTTCTTTTCTCCGGCCGATTCTTCCTTTTCCCGATTTGTCCCCCCAATCACTTCCAGCGCAACCGCATCTTCTTCGGCCGCTTCTTCCGACAAAGGCGTAGCAACATTCACCACCGAATGCTTGATAGGAATATCCACTACAAATACGCTGCCCGAACCCACATTGTCGAACACACGCACAGCACCACCATGGAGCGTCACAAAGTCACGCACCAAGCTTAGCCCGATACCGCTTCCGGTGGAATGATTATCCTCCCCTTCGTGCTCCGCTTGATAGAACCGTTCGAATATCCTTTCCTTGTCTTCATCCTTGACTCCTATCCCCGTATCGGATACTTTGATTTCCAGAGTTTCCGGAGAGCCCTTCAGCACTTCCAACGAAACATCCACCCTCCCGCCATTAGGAGTAAACTTAAAGGCATTGGACAGAAGGTTCATCACAATCTTGCCCACCTTGTCTTCGTCAAAGGACATATTCAGCCATTCCACCGCCGAAAAGAAAGTAAGGTGCACATGTTTTTTTTCCGAAAGCATCAGAAAAGAGCTACAGATATTACGTACATACGCCACAATGTCTCCTTCGGAAAGAGTAAGGTGCAAACCCGCCATCTCATTCTTACGGAAATCAAGCAGCTGGTTCACCAAATTCAGCAGACGCAATGCATTGCGGTGAATCATACCCAGTTTGTCTTGCCATTTTTCATCTGCCGTCTCCTTCATCATACTCTCCAACGGCGAGATAATCAGCGTCAACGGAGTGCGCAATTCATGGCTGACATTAGTAAAGAAACGGAATTTCATCTGGTTAACTTCCTCGTTCTTTTTGGCATCCCGCTCCATCTGGCGTATCTTGAATTTGTTACGCTCCCTACGCTGCACCGTATAGAAAGCCAGAAACAAACTACCGAGCAATAACAGCACATAACAAGTGTATGCCCATGGAGTCATCCAAAAAGGCGGAAGAATCACTATCTTCAAGCAAGCCTCTTCAGTACCTGCATATCCGTCGCTATTCGTAGCCTTTACTTTCAGCTCATACGTACCGGGAGCCAGATTCGTATAGGTCACACGGTGCATATCGGACATGCTCGTCAACCAGTCCTCATTGAATCCCTCCAACTTATAAAGATACCTCGTCTTTTCCGGTAACACATAATTGTCCGAAGCGAAAAACACCGTAAATACGTTCTGCTTATAAGTCAGCACCACTTCCTTCGTTTCATTCAGCGCTTCCTTCAATATCACATGGCCTGCATACTCTTCGTTCACCTTTACATCCTCATTGAACAGTTGAAATCCGGTAAACATTACTTTAGGTAGTGTACGGTTGTACCTTATGTTATCAGGTCTGAAACGGTTCAGTCCATACAGTCCTCCTACTACGATTTCACCTGTATGCAGGCGTTTAAGAGAACGCTGATTAAAATCACAAGTCTGCAATCCGTCCTTATCGTTATAAGTATAACAACGAAAAGAAATCTGTCCCGTCTTATTGTCCGACAGCAGAACCACATTTATCAGCTCCCCTCCCGTACTGACCCACATTCCTTTATTATCATCTTCCGTGATACCTAATATCAGTAGTTTCGAGAAATCGGATTTTATGGGGACTTCATGTATTTCATCCCGTTGCGGATCGTATACATTAAGTCCCTCGCGTGTAGCCAGCCAAAGCAGTCCTCTACTGTCTTCGTACACCTGATTGATGACCAAATTTGAGAGAGTGGTCTTACCGGACTTTGTACCGGTAAAGTTCGCAATTTTCCTGGTGGACAAATCCATGACAGCTATGCCTGCTGCAGTTCCAATATATAATGTATTGTTGCGCCCTACACAAAGGGATGAGATATAATCCGACACCAGATTGGAATTCCCAGTAGAATAGGTTGTAAAAATTCCCGTTTTAGGGTTCAGGCATTGCAATCCCTGCCCCAAAGTCCCCACCCAGATATTCCGGTCAGCGTCTTCGGCCAGTGCCCATACATTGTCATAAGCCAGTGAGTTCTTGTCATCCTTGTTGGCACGGTAATGGATAAAGCGATTACCGTCATAACAATTCAGTCCGCCCCAAAAAGTTCCTGCCCACAACCGGCCGTCACGACCCTGAAGAAGACAGACAATCACATCGCTTGAAATGGAACGGGGATCTGCCGTATGCGAAAAGGTTTTCCGTTCATCCGTCACCATATTCCAGCGCACCAGTCCACGGTCATTGGTCCCCAACCACACAATATCCCCTTGTCCGTCCTCCACACAATTAATGTCACCCAAATCGACAATGCCAAACTTGAAGCTACTTTCATTGTAAAATGAAACACCTTTCTTATAAGTGCCCACCCACATGGTACCAACATTATCTTCATAGAGAACAGTCACCGTATTGTTGGAAATCGTACGCTCATTATTAGGGTCATTCATCAATCGCACGCTCTCTCCATCCAGACCTATCACTTCAATTCCATCCTGGTCTCTACCAATCCAAATGTTTCCATACTTATCCTGCGAAATGGCCCGTACCATGTTAGAGCGATCGCTCCTGACAGAACGCACCTCCCAGCTTTTCTTCGGCAGATGGTAAACCCACATTCCTTCAACGCTATACATCCAGACACGTTCATGACTGTCAACGAACAAAGTGAAAGTTTCTGATTGATTTTTCCCCCATTGACTGGCAATACCGTCGAAAGTCCATTTTACATTCAACTTCTCCCTATCCAGACAAGCCAGAACTCCATTGCCGAAAGCCAACAAGATTCCCTCACTACATTCCGTCATGTCTGTTATGTTCATCTCTGTCAACAAGGTATCAGTACCAGCCACCATCACCGCATTCTCTTGTCCCGGCTTATAACAGTAAATACCTTTACCCGCCACATAAATCCAGAAAATCTTTTCGCTATCAATATACACAGTGGAAGGATTCCCACTTATCCCAATATGCCACATCCAGCCCTCCACATTGCGGTCGAAAATATCGGATACAGAGTTATAAATGGCATATCCCGCTCCTGTACGTACCCACAAATTTCCAGTAGCATCTTCCTGAATGTCCTCAATATAACTATCCGGCAGCGAATTGCCGTCATCCTTCAGGCTGCGGTATATCCTGGTATCATAGCCGTCATAACGGTTCAGCCCGGAAGCTGTGCCAAACCACATGAATCCATGTGAATCTTTATAAATGGCATTAACCTGGTTATTGGAAAGCCCGTCTTTTACTTCCAAATGTTTAAACATGTAGTTGTGCGAAGCGGCAGTGAAGCAAGCTACCCAAACCCATAAGACAAGTAATAGCAATCTTTTCATTCTATCGGAGATAAGGAACACATATTTTATTGCAAATGAAGCAAAAAGCCGATAAAAAAACAAGAAAAGCCCGTCTTTTTTTATCATTTTATCCCCCTCATTTGTTTCATGGGCAGAAAAAAGAAGGAGAAGTACATTCCTCACGGACAGACTTCTCCATAACCAATCAAAAAAAAACTATATTAACAATTTTGTAACCTAATAAAAACTATCTATATGAAACTTAGAAAACTGTTCTATATTCTATCAAAATGGATACTTACCCTCTTTAGCACCTCTCATAATGCCATCATAGGTATATTTATCACCTATCGTTCCATCAGCACGCTTAATCATAGCAAACGTACCACCATCCCAAAAAAACGGAACCATACCATGATTTTTCGCTTCACGAGTTACTACCTCATTAAATTGTTCGCGAGATTTATTATGAGCCTCTTGATTTTCTCCAAGTCCGGTACGCACCATTGCACCATACTCGCCAAGGATAACGGGAATTCCTTTGTCCACAAACTGAGATTTCATTTTAGCAAATAATTCACTCATCTCAGTCATATCACCAGAAGTAGCATTACGGTTGGAACCTTCGACTTTATAGTCTCCCCAAAAGTAGGCCATCCTCCCCCAATCTTCATCCTTCTCCAAACCACAGAATGTCCAAGGGGTATAGTAATGTACCTCGACCATTAGACGGTCCTTCACCACATCAGTAGGCATGTCGCCAAAGAGATTGTCGGTCTTGCCGATATCTGTAGACGGTCCTTGTACAATAAGATTGCGCACAGCATTGTTACCTCCCGTAGCACGCACAGCATCAATAAAAGTCTGCTCATAAGATTTCAATACAGCCATTTGGGCAGTATTTTCCACATTGGGTTCGTTACATCCGGCAAAAAGCAAATGCTCATCATAGACATTTAATTTATTCGCTATCTGAGTCCATAAAGCTTTTTGCTTCTTGTTATTAGCTTCCTGCTTGTCGGCAGTACAATTGTTTTCAAGCCAACCGCCATCCCAGTGGATATTTACAATGGCATACATATCATTGGATACACAATAGCCTACCACTTCATAAACACGGTTCAGCCATTCATCTTTTACCTTGTATGTCCCTCCGTCTTCTATATACTGATCCCAGGAACAAGGTATGCGTACCGCATTGAAACCAAGCTCTTTCACACTCTTGATAAGTTCCGCCGTAACCTTCGGGTTTCCCCATGCAGTTTCACCTCCAATAGCTTCCAGCGTATTTCCGAGATTCCAGCCTGCATACATCTTTGCCGCCAATGTCATTGCATCACTTTCCATACCCTCATCAGGCAGTTGACCGGCCATTTGACTGACAACAACCGTCTCTGTCAAAGTTCCTAAAGTCAAAGTGATAAGTCCCGAACGAGCAGTTCCATAATTAACTGAAACGATAAAACTCTTAACAGCTTCTGACATTGCAGCACGTGTACTGACCTCTTTTATCCAATCACTATCGACCGCCACTTGTACATCACCGTTTGTTATCAGTGTCACAATATAATTGCCTCCTTCAGCCGGTACCTTTTCCGGGAAAGTAGTCGACTCAACTACCAGTCCATCCGCAGCCGTCTGTTTCACAATAAAATGGCCAACCTCACTACCTCCGGACTTCACCATCACATTTGCTTCCCGGTCACTTGGTTCCGTATTGGCTTCAGTTGTAACCGCATATTTAAGGATAGTGCTCGATGTGGAGTTCTCGGCAGTGACTTTACACCAATCCGGCGCACTGCTGGTTACTTCCAGCGCAACATTCGATTTGATGTTCAATGTACTTGTTCCTCCGACCTTGGAGAAAGTCATTCCATTCATCAGAATTTTTTCAGGAATAGTAATTTCCGGAGTCACTGTTTCGTCATCACTGGAGCACGCACTCACAAAAGAAGAGAGGAAAAGTGCCAATAGCACCAAGCTAATCTGGAATCTTTTAATAATATTCTTCATGTTGTTTTTAGGTATTAAATAATGGTTAAAAGTAATAGCAAAAGTAGCGGAAAAAGTGAGAAATAGCCAAACAGCATGTTATGCCAAACAGTATGATTTGTTACCGAATAGGGTCAGAAAGTAATCAATAGCTGACATCAGGCTTAGCCTGTTTGTCCATCCTGGAATTCACAAGACAAGCAGGGATATCAAAATCCGGTTATTCCGGGCTACCATCCCGACTCAAGCGTTTGCCGCGTAGGCGATGACTTCTACTTGGTCAACAGTAGGGAGGTATCTATGCGCCAACCATCCGCTACAACAACGGAACATTCTACATGATTACCACCAATGTATCGGACAAAGGCAACTTCATCGTCCATACCACCGCCCCGCTTGGTGAATGGTCTGATCCTATCTGGCTGAAACAAGGTGGCATTGACCCCTCCCTCTATTTCGAAGACGGTAAATGTTATCTGGTCAACAACCCCGACATAGGTATCTTTCTATGCGAAATCAACCCGATGACCGGCGAACAGCTCAGTAAATCCAAGCACATCTGGAACGGTACGGGAGGACGCCGTCCGGAGGGTCCGCATATCTATAAGAAAGACGGCTGGTACTATCTGCTGATTTCTGAAGGCGGTACGGAATATGGCCATAAGGTGACGATTGCCCGCAGCCGCACGATAGACGGCCCATACGAAAGCACCCCCACCAACCCGATTCTGACACACATTAACAAAAACGCCCAGAACAGCCCCATTCAAGGCACCGGGCATGCTGACCTTGTTCAGGCTCCCGACGGAAGCTGGTGGATGGTCTACTTGGCATTCCGCCCACAAACGGGTTCCCACCATCTATTAGGACGCGAAACCTTCCTCGCTCCCGTGCGCTGGGCCACCAACGCCTGGCCTGAAGTGAATGGAGACGGGACCATTGCCCTGCAAATGGATGTTCCCACCCTGCCGCAACAAACGTTTGCAGAAAAACCTACCCGCACAGAATTCAAAGATGGTAAATTAGGAGCCGAATGGGTGCACATCCGGAACACTACACTTTCTCATCCGGCAAGTTACGGCTGAAAGCGACTCCCGTCAATTTGGATAACAGCAAGGAAAGCCCCATCTTCGTCGGCCGCCGACAAGAACATATCGATTTTACCGCTACTACTTCCATGCGGCTACAGAAAGCCTCTGCAGGAGATGAAACCGGATTGACGGTCTATATGTTTAAACCTGCACACTATGACCTTTTCGTCAAACAGCAGGAAGACGGGAAACAAGCTGTAGTATTACGCTACCGTCTCGGAGCAATGACCCATATAGAAAAGGAGGTGATTTTGCCTCAAGGTAAAGTGCAACTCCGTGTAAAAGGCGACAAAGACATATATTCCTTTGAATATGCTACGGACGGAAAGAATTTCAAGGAGATGGGACGCATGAATGCCTGCTATATCAGTACCGAAACCCCAGGTGACTTTACGGGAATCACGCTGGGCCTATATGCAGCTTCCGGCTCGACTGGATCAGAGGCGTACGCAGATTTTGAATATTTCGACTACGAGAAATAAGCATATACCCGTTTTTCAGAAATTGAACTGATCAATAATCCTCCATTTAAAAGGAAAGGCTACCCTTCACGGGTAGCCTTTCCTTTTATACCTATTACAACAGACGCCACGAAAGCATCGTCCACCATAGGAGATTACAAAATCTCCAAGTTATCTATTGTTATCTTTACAGCATCCGGTTCGGCAATATCACTGAAGATATCAAAGATATCAATCACAAATACGATTGCACCATTAATGGCTGCTTCCGGCTTATAAGTAATAGTATAAGTACCATCTCCTTTAATTTTAACATCGGACTCACCACTGTAAGAAGGCCACCATCCAGGAGCAGTGTACATCAACCCTGCATTATACTCTTTTGTCAGTGCATCTCCACTCAATCCGCTGATACTGAAAGTCAGCTTCATAGAATAATCAAACGTCAGAGCAGAAAGGTCTACCGGACTATCATTTTTAGTACTACCAAAATCATTGTAGATTTCAATACGGAAGTTATTCTTCTCTCCTTCGAGATGTCCGAACACCAGCTTACTGTTATCTACTACCACCACCTTGGGTTCGGGAGTAGAAGAGCCTCCTGTTGCATTGGGAATAAAATGATAGGCAACATATTCCTCCTTATCACCATTACGTACTCCCAACCACATACTTGTCACATTTCCTGCCATAGTCTCCAGGCGAAGAATACGGAGCTGGTTATCAGAATTGGCAAAGAACATGATGTCTCCACCACCGATATGATAAGAAGGCACACCGCTTTCAAAAGAATAAATACCTTTTTCATCCAGTGTATATGTACCACTTACGGTTGTTCCGTCGGGCATGGAGAATTCATAGGTCATAGCCTTTGAATCCATAGTCAGAGAGAGTTTATCAAGGTCTGCTACTGGAGTTGCCCAGTCAGGATAATTGCCTGCTGTAAAGTTATTCATCAAACTACCATCCAGATTTGCCCAGTCAAAAGGAACATCAGCAGACATATTCCACTGAATAGTGGTACTTACTGTTTGAGATACAGCATCTTTCCATCCGTCGGGCAATGTGGGCTCCGGATCAGGCTGATCCTCGGGTACATAGTTGTCAGCAAACTCTTTAGAGACAAAGTTCCATATCAACCACCAAGCACCCTCACTATTATCACGCATGACAGCCACACGCAGATGGTTTTCATCCAGTTCCAGTATCTTCAGGTCTTTTCTCCAGTTTGTACTTCTATCAGTCCAGCCAGGAGTGTGTAGTAAATCACAATCTGTGAAAGTGATGGTATGGTTCTCTGTGTTCAGCATAAAGGTTCCTTTACTGTCCGTAGTACCTGAAACCGACTCGGAATGTACATTTACATTAGCTCCACCTTTCAAGTCAAAGGTCATTGTACTTGCCCAAATAGCATCATCACCAGTATGTCCCTTGCCCGGATCCCAGTTAGCTTCCCAATTATTCCATTCAGTAGTTTTTGAAGGGTCAGCATAAGTCATCTCACCTGCCGCATAGCCATAGGAACCATCGTCAAATATCCAAACTTTCTCACTGTCTACACCTCCGGTAAGGAATGACCACAATTCATCGTTTACAAAGTCCGCACAAAAAGTACTGATATCAAAAGTTGTAGGTTCACCGTAAATAACACCACCCCGTGTCTCTACACCAAATTTCACAGTATAAGTACCTTCAAAAGGCATCTTTAGTGTCACTTTCTGTTCTTGGCTGCGTCCTTGGGGATGCTCCCACAAAGCAGTGTAATTGGCACCTAACTTACTTTCCAAATAAACAATGTTCGGATTCTTCGAGTCATGAGTAATCGTATAGGCAATACCCTCCACAAGATCATCAGATGTCACTCCTTTGTCACCCAGATCATATTCATCGGGGGAACAAGCGCTGAATATTAGCATCACACTTGCTATAAGCGAATAGATATAATAGTTTAATTTCATACCTTAGATTTTTTTATTTGTTATACATCCATTTACCAACCGGCATTCTGTTTCAGCACACCGTTTGAAAGGTTTATCTGGTTATAAGGTATTTGGCACAAACCTCTTGTTGATACAACCTTACTACTCTGTATAGTCACTACGTCTTCCACGCCACCACTGAGCACAGTACGAGTTTCGGCAATTTCGGAAGCAGCAACTTCCACACCCTGACGAAGCAGATCCCAGTAACGCAATCCTTCAAAAGCAAACTCGTACATGCGTTCTTTCAGGATGTTCTCCTTTGTTGCTGTCACGCGCTTGCTGGTATCACCACCAAAAGCGCGATCACGCACTGCATCCAAATAACTCTGGGCATTAGGACTACCGAGCTCTGCAGCCATCAGTAATACATCCGAATAACGAACTACAATGAAATCCTGATATGGACTAAGTTGATACTCGCCTGCACCTATGTCCTTTCCCATTACTTCATTTATTTCACTCCAAGTACCATCTTCAGCTTGTTGCCAAATAGCAAGTGGCGAATACTTTTTGATAGCATAACCCGTATACTCACGTTGGTCATTATAGAGCAACGAGAAATTATCGTGATCTACAAGGCCCTCAGCCTCGCAGTCAATAATGGACGCCGTACTGCGAGTGTCACCAGATTGAAAACTATTCACCAATTTCGGATTGACTGTACAGCCTCCCCAGCCTTGTCCATAAGGCACCGCAATCAAATTACGGAGTGCAATCATCACCTGCCAAGCATTACCATCAGCATTACCATTATAGTCTGATGTATAGTTGAATTTTTGAGCCAGTACTGTCTCTACATTGCCACGCCCTGCATACGTATTTGTCTTGGTATGGCTACCATCATTATTAGTTGTCCAAGTCACGGAAGCAGCAGGCCAAAGATTCTTGAACTCATCTATCAAACCAAATTCCCCGGAAGCAATCACATCTTCCACTCCTGCTAAAGCTTCAGCTCTAGTAAGCCCAGCAGGTTCTTTACCATAATAACCGGAATAGAACAGATAAACACGTGCCAGAAGAGCCTCAGCAGCATACTTCGTAATATGTCCGTCGTTAGATGCAGCTTGTGCTTTCGGATAGGCATTGGCCGGAATATTCTCGGCAGCATATTTCAAATCACTGATAATGAGCTGGTAAACGTCATCCGGATTTGCTTGCGAAATATTATCAGTAGTAGGAATATCCAACAAAGGGATATTTTCCCATAGACGAACCATATCAAAATAACAAAGTGCACGGATAGCACGTGCCTCTCCTATATAAGTGCCTCTTGTTGCTTCACTCGTCCAGTTAATGTCATCTGCACGGGAAATCAACTCGTTACAACGATAAACAGCGGCATAATAATTTTTCCAATCTGTTTCGTATATGTTCAAATCAGATGTAGACTGTGCCTGATCAAAACGATCGATTACTTGATAATTACGTCCATCAGCAACACCGGTAGCACCAAAACACTCATCCGACATCATCTCTGAAGTCAGATAAAAACCTACTCCCTTATTAGATGTAGTACATTGCCATCCGTCATAACAGCCTACCAAAGCGCGATAAGCGTCACTTTCTGTCTTGTAATAGTTTCCGGTGGAAGATTCCGTCTTCGATTCCACATCCAAGAAGCTGTTTGTGCAGGATGCCAGCCCAAAGCCGAACAATGCCAAAGCCAGTATATTTAATTTGAATTTCATCATTTCTTTCTTGTTTTTGGGTTTATGAGTCATAAGAACTCTTTTCTATTAAAACTTAAGATTAACGCCGAAAAGCACAGTACGCGGACGAGGATAGTAACCGTAGTCAATACCCGATACCCAACTCTTTTTATTGCTGTCTTCCGGACCAAAACCTATTTCAGGATCCATACCATCATATTTGGTGAAAGTAAGTGCATTCTGTACTTGTATATAGGCACGACACTGCGAAATAGCTTTGCCCTTCCAAAGACGGGAGAAATCATAACCCAGCGTAATGGCACTAATACGCAGGAAGTCACCATCCTGAATATAAAGGTCAGAGAATTGCCAGTTGACGTTAGTATCAGTCACACGCGGTATACGGTTACTTGTACCTTCTCCGGTCCAACGGTTGAGGATAGCAGTTGTATAATTTGATTTCTTATTAGTGTGGTTACGATAGCTCTGCACAATCTTATTACCTACAGAACCATTAGCATTCAGCGAGAAGTCAAAACCTTTATAGTCGAAGCCCAAATTGAAACCATAAGTAAAGTCCGGCATACCATTACCTAAGTCCACCTTGTCGTTGTCATCGATAATTCCGTTATGGTCTACATCTACAAACTTCACATCACCCGGCTTCACATCACTTTGCAACACACCGTTCTTGGCAGCAATCCAGTCGTCAATCTCTTGCTGGTTCTGGAAGATACCGGCAGTTTTATACCCCCAAAAGTAACCGATGGCATGGCCGTTGGAAGCGCGATAGAACTCAGGAGAGTTGTCATACAGCTGGTTTGTATTACCATGAATAATGCCATCTTCAGTAGGAATATTTCCTACCTTATTTTTATTGTAAGTACCATTGACACCAATGTTGTAGTGGAAATCCTTACCTATTTCATCATTCCAAGTCAGCGCCAGTTCAATACCGGTATTCTTTACATCACCACCGTTGATGTAAGGAGCACCTGTACCGGCAGTGGCAAGGATAGGAGCCTGTACCAGCCAATCTTTGGTTGTCTTTATATAAAAATCTGCATTCATACCCAAGCATCCATTGAGGAAACGGGCATCGATACCGATATTATATTGCTCGGAAGTTTCCCATTTCACATTCTCGTTGGCTAGACGGCTAGGATAAGCACCCCAGACATGATTGGCAGAGCCAAGGCCCGTACCAAACAAGTAATTGGTAGTAGAGCTCTTGATAGGAGCTGTATATTGGTAGTTATCAATATTCTGATTACCTACTTGTCCCCAGCTGACACGGAGTTTCAGGAAGTCGAGCCACTCGCGGGTACTTTCCATAAATGCCTCGTTCGTCAGTGTCCAACCTGCCGATACAGAAGGGAAGTAGCCAAAGCGGTGACCACTGGCAAATTTGGAAGAACCATCGGCACGCACAGTAGCATTAATCATATAAGTCTCTTTCCAATTCCATCCCAAACGGGCAAAGTAGGAAACGGTACGTGTTTCATCATTCGGTTTACCATCTGCACCCAATCCCTGCTCGGGAGTAGTGGCTGACCCGTTGCTGACAAAAGCGTGGTCCCAATCATCAAATCCTTCTTTCAGGATACCATTTCTCGCCCCTACATAAGTGCCTTCATAGCGGCTGGATTCCATACCAATCAAGGCATTGAAGGAATGTTCACCCAAGGTCCAATCATACTGTGCAGTATTTGTCCAAACCATCGTCAAACCATGAGTCATGTTCTGGTTTACTTTTGTATTCTCCGTATTCTTAGTATAGATGTCAAACTGATAAAGGGGAGTATAACTGCGATACTCACTGGAACCATAAGTAGCACCGAATACAGTACGTATCTTCAAATTCTTAATCGGAGTCAACTCCGCATATACATTACCGGCGAAAGTGGCAGCCTTGTTCTCATTATTAGTGTTGGTCATCATGGAACCATAAGGGTTACCATCAGAATTGTGCCAATCGCTACTACTAGTGTCATTGTAAGGACTATCATACAGATTATTATCACTATATATAGGACTCAGCGGGGAAGTGGCAAATGCGCTGCGCAACGTATTGTTATACAAGTCACCTACATTTGTACCATTATTTTTCTTATATACGAAACTCACTTGTTCACCCACCTTCAAAAGGTTTTTGATGACCTGGTGGTCGGAGTTGATACGGAAGTTATAACGTTCGTAATTGGATACGTCAGCACCACCAACAATACCTTCTTGCTGCATATAACCTAAAGAAAGTGCATACGTAGAAGTGGCAGTTCCCCCTGTCACACCTAATGTATAACTTTGCGTCTTGGCATCATCCTTGAGCATAGCATCAATCCAATCCGTGTCATATATGTTACCATTAGCATCGCGAATTGACTTGAAGCTGTTCCAATCATAAGCGGCATTGCCACTATTCAATGCTTGTTCATCCATGATGGCCATATACTGTTCCGCATTCAGCATATTTGCTTTACGTGCCACATTCTGAATACCATAATAAGCATCCAATGAAACTACAGCCTTACCTTCCTTACCCGATTTTGTAGTAATCAACACTACACCATTGGCCGCCTGCGCACCATAAATAGCTGCAGAGGCAGCATCTTTCAGGATGTCAATACTCTCGATATCGGCAGGATTTAGCGTGGAGATATCGCCACCTACACCATCAATCAAATAAAGAGGAGAAGAATTACCTACAGTTCCCAAACCACGAATGGTCACCTTCATATCAGCACCTGGTTGTCCTGAAGTTGAAGTGATATTCACACCCGGAGTTTGTCCCTGCATAGCCTGCAACGGGTTGTTTGTATTTAGTTTGGCGATGTTATCACCTTTTACCTGAACCGTAGCACCAGTTACCAGTTTCTTCTTTTGGACACCGTAACCTACTACTACTACTTCATCTAGCATTTCCGTATCTTCTTTCAGAACCACGTTGATAACGGATGAAGCACCAACCTGAATTTCCTGGGTTTGATAACCGATATACGAAAAAATCAGCGTCTGCCCTTGTTCTGCATTCACAGAGAATTTACCGTCAATATCGGTAATACCACCTGTAGCAGTTTCTTTCACCTGCACACTGACACCGATCAACGGTTCATTGTCCGTAGCCGATGTCACAACTCCTGTAACGGCCTTGTTTTGAGAAGGATTAGCCTGAAGGCTACTGATTGCAGGTACCAATAGCAACAGTACCCATGCAATGCGGCACAAATGCAAATTTATGCACTTTTCCAAGAATGTTTTTCTCATTGTACATTGTTTAATAGTTAATATCAAAGATTTTATAACGCTCTTTGTCAATGCAAAGAACCTGGACACAAAAGTATGGAGGAACAAGGAAAGAGTGTCGAGAAATTGTTACGAAAAGTATATGATTTCGTTAATCAAGGCTTCTAAAATGTTACTAAAAAAGGTATAATTTGTTTTCCATCCCTTCTCTAAACCTTTTAAAGAGGGGGGGGGAGATTCTTCCCATCCCCCTCAATGCTGGAATTGATTTCATCTCACTTTTCCATCCCCAATATACTTTCTCCGGAATACAAAGAACCATTTCTTTCTAAAAACGTTCTCAGGAAAGTACAACCTAAAACTTAACAGATAATGAAAAAATTAGTAGTATTTGCAGTACTTGCCGCAATCGTGGCAAGCTGCACCAATGACAATCCGCCCCAGATAGAAAAAAGCAGTGAGTTGGTATCACCACGACTCTTGATGGACGTGTCCACAGAAAGCGGACAAAGCCCGCTGACCGGCATACTGACCATCATGCCCTGTAAGGCGGGCACCTCTATTTATTATGGGAACTATGTAAACCGAAAGCTGACACCTTTTTACGGTTACTACCAAGTTAAAGACGGAACTTTCTATAACGATGGCGTCAATCGGGAATTATCCTTACCCGCAGGTCCCTATAACATGATTTACTGGGGAACCCCTAAATACGAGGAGCCGATTTATGCACATCCTCTTATGAGGGACCCGGCCTACATCTTAGGCGAAGACATGTCCCAGCAACACTTTTCCTTATTCAAAATGGAAGCGGACACAACCTATTATCCGGTATTCGACTTGGTACATACCGTCCAACCTGCCAACGTCGGAAGTGAAAACCTGAAAGCATCCCTTAAACGGGTAGTGACCGGACTGAAGGTAATCATCAAGGACAAGAATAACGGCATCCTCAGTTCGAGCATCGACAGCATGGTGGTGCGTATCACTAATATTGCCGGAGAACTAAATTTCTACACTGCCGTTCCTCAGGGAAGCCCGCGCACAGTAGCCTTCCCTCTAGTCCGTTCCATCGACGGTACGCAAATGAGCAATGCCACCGTCATGCTTTTCCCTTCTTTCGGGAAATCAGAATTCCAGATGAACATCATACTGAAAAACGGAAACGTAAAAAGTTTCAAACAAACATTGAACGAACCTTTGAAAGCAAACTCCAAACTGACTCTGACCCTTACTCTGGGAGACATCTTTTCCGAAGAATCATCCGGAGAATTCACCATTGACAACTGGAACGAGGAAAGCCAGACAATCGATGTCCCTTCATTGGATTGAGCTTACCGCATCAAGGAAAGATAGAACGGTGTGCGCCCATCTTATAAAAAGGCAACGTGAACCAGAAAGTGGAGCCCGTGCCTAACTGCGTCCCCCTATCTCCTCTTTCAGTTCCCTCGCAATGTTTTGCGAAATGGCCACTCCCAGTCCGATACCCTGCTTAAAGGAAGCCAGTTTACAAAGCGATTAAAAATCCCCTGCGCATTATAAGATGATATCCCCGTCCCGGTATCAGTAACATAAAAAAGGATATACCCATTTTCGGGCATCCCGTAAGCAACAGTAATGCTACCGGCAGCAGTAAACTTCAACGCATTGCTGATGAAGTCATTAAATACCTACATAATTCTGCGCAGGTTGGTATACAGCAGCAAACCGGGCAATAGCGTAACCGTGGCCATACGCACGTCTTTATTGGTCAGCCTAATACTTGTGGCCTGCTCTATCTCGAACACCATTTTATTGATATCCACATTGGCATAGACATATTCCAATGTGCTGGCTTCTATCTTCGACAAATCCAGAATGTCATTGATGAGCTGCAACAGCAGTTCATTATTCCGTTCTATAATATTGAGATACTCCACCCGTTCTTCCTCGGACACTCCCGTGGCCAGAATACTCAAAAAACCGACTATTGCATTAAACGGAGTACGCATCTCATGACTTATATTGGCTAGGAAAGTCGATTTTATCTGGTTGGATTCCTCAGCCTCCTCTTCGGCCAGACACAGCTTGCACTCCATGATTTTCAAATCAGTAATGTCCTAAGCAGTATAAACAATCCACTTGCGACCATCAAAATTATTGTTCTGGAAGGAAAACCACTCCTTGCTCTTCTTGGTAAAAAAACGTCGTATACCCTCTTGCGGAATCCCCGCCTTGACCAGCTGCTCTTCATCCTCTTTCCTAATTAAAGCTACAGCCTCTGGCATTGTTTCAAAATCCGTCTAGTCTATAGCCTCTTTGGCCGAATATTCAAAGAGTTCCTCTGCCTTTTTATTCCCAAAAGTATAGCGCATCTCATCATTTACATTCTTCACTTTTGTTGTAATGAGAAGATTATCAAGAATGCCTTCCAATATTGCGGATACCCCTCTCCCGGTTCCTTTCCCTCATTTTTTTCATCCGCCTCTTTTTACGTTGGTCCCATCTACTGGGATTGAAACCCAAAACAAAAATGTTTCAGCTATGTTTCAGTAGAAAAAGACAAAACCCTTGTAAAATTTTGATTTATAATAGATTTGTCTACATCCTTTCATGCCCAGACCAGGTACAAACCATAGAAATCATAGGAAAACGAAAGAAAATCCGAAATTGGAGCAAAATAAACTTTCGGATGGCAGAATCAGCCTTTAGTTGGAGTATTATTTAGGTAGAGAGGAAAAGCCCGTATTAGATGAAAACGGCAATCAGGTATATTACGAAAGTGGCAAGATGCAAGGAAAGCCAAAGTTCGCAGTCAAGCATCACAGGCGAAAAGAAAACCTTAGCCTGTATCTGATAGACAAGCCACATACTCCAGCTGAATGACAACAGAACAAGGAAACTTTGGAACTCGCTTCAAAAATACGCGCAGAGCGTGAGCAGGAGTTTAAGGAGAGTATGCTTGGCTACCGCTTAAAGAAAGACAGGACGGTTAATTTCTTGGATTATTATCAAGCATACATAAACAGTTATACAAAGAAAGACATTCGCATGGTGCAAATTGCACTTAGCCGTTTCAAAGACTTCTTGAAAGAGAAATACCCCATGAATGAGTGTAGCATTAAACCGGAACTCATCACCAAAGAAATGATGGAACAGTTTGTAGCTTATCTGCAATCCCGAAGCATTGGTGAAGGTGCTAAAAGCATTTACCAGCGTTTCAAGAAAGTTATTCGCTATGCAATAGAGCATGATGTAATGCTGGAAGACCCTTGCAAAGATGTTACCTGCAAAGTGGATAGTCAGATGCTTCGGAAAGATGTGCTTTCGCCCGAAGAAATACAAAAGTTGGTGGCTTTTCATTATAACAACGAAAACCCTACAGCCAGACGAGCGTTTATCTTTTGCCTGTATTGCGGTCTGCGCTTCTGCGATGTAAAAGACCTTACTTTTAAAAATGTGGATTATGCTAACTGATTATTGAAGTTCGAGCAAAGCAAGGCCAAGGGACATTCTGCCAGTAGGTGTGGTTATTTCTTTGAATGACGTTCTATTGTCTATCATTGGTGAAGCTCCGGCAGATAAGAACTGTTTGATATTCGATTTGCCTACATACGAAAGCTGCTGCAAATCGGTTAAGCGTTGGGTAAAAAGAGCCGGAATAGACAAGCATATAAGCTGGCATTGCTTCCGGCATTCTTTTGCCGTGAACATTCTGAACAATGGGGCAAATATCAAGATCTTAGCCAATCTTTTAGGACACAGCGGATTGAAGCATACAGAGAAATACACCCGTGTGGTGGATAAATTGAAAGAGGAAGCAATAAACAGCTTGCCTGAACTAAAGTTTTAACCACAAAAGATTATCTTTGCGACTATGAACTTTGAAGCATTAGTAAAACATATCAGCACGATACAGAACACGTTGCAGGCACAAGCCGCACACGCTGTAAACCTTGCCCTTACTTCCCGTAACTGGTTTATGGGTTGCTATATCGTGGAATTCGAACAGAACGGAGAAGACCGTGCCACATACGGTGAACAACTGTTGAAAAAGCAGGAACAACGGCTGAAAACAAAAGGTCTGAATGAACGTAGATTCCGTGAATTTAGACGGTTATACCTTGTTTATCCACATCTGAAAGACCAAGTATTACACTACATCATGGCAGGAAATGAAATTCGGCACTCGGCAAGTGCCGAATTACAACAATCTGATAAAGAGTATAATAAATGGATAAATCCAGCAACAAAGATATTCAATAAAATACCTTATACCCACTTAAAACATATCGCAAAAATAGACAACCCGGTAAAACGTGCTTTCTATGAAATGGAAACAATTCGTAGCTGCTGGTCTGTCAAAGAATTGGAACAACAAATAGCGTCTTTATACTATGAGCGTAGCGGACTATCCAAAAATAAAGAAGCCCTCTCCGCTTTAGTACAGCAACAAGCGACCTTATTACAGCCTAAAGATGTTATCAACACCCCTGTTACCTTAGAGTTCTTAGAATTGAATGAACGTGCCTTAGTAACAGAAAACGATCTGGAGCAATCTATTCTTGATAACTTACAACACTTCCTGCTGGAAATGGGGCATGGATTCTGCTTTGAAGCCCGACAAAAACGTATCTTGATTGATGAAGATTACTTCTTTGCCGACCTTGTATTCTATCATCGCATCTTGAAATGCCATGTCATTGTGGAATTAAAGATAGACAAGTTCTGCCATGAATACGCTTCACAGCTGAATATGTACCTTAATTATTTCAAGGCAGAGATAATGCAGCCGGACGACAATCCACCTATCGGTATTCTGCTTTGTACGGAAAAGGGAGATACATTAGTAAAATATGCCACTGCCGGATTAGACCCGAATATCTTCGTACAGAAATATATGATAGAATTGCCGAGCGAGGAAGAAATCAAGAGGTTTATATTAGGAGTAAATTTTTAATCTTTCATTGAGGACTCCTATTTGTATTTCAATGTTAATTATGTTAAAACTTAAAAATAAAACAAACACAAACATTTTAACCATGTATTATTCATATCCGACAAACTCCTGAAATAAATTAAAGAGGTAAACAAAACATTTATCAACCACATATTCATTAAAAGCTATGAGCCACAATATGATTTTGAACTGCTTTAACATCAACTATTTCTTTTTGGATTTTGGAAATGGATATTGTGTAGAAATGCCTTCAGACAAAAAGGATCTTGATAAATTACTGGATTATCTTTTTTCTCAAAAGGTTGAATGGAAATTTTACGCCACACTTACAGGAAGAAAATGGTTTCATGGAATATATATAACTTTCAAAAATAGAAAACACTTAGAAGTTACTTCTATCATGAAAGACATCTGCATGATATTAAAAATAGACTCTTATTGCTTATGTGAGAATTATACACAATCAATTATAGACATCGAGGGAGATGTAATTGCATTTGCTGATTTTTCAGAGAAGCAAGAATAAGTTATCCTCTTATCAGCCAATTAAGAATGTACAAAAGACAAACATCTGAATTTTATAAGTATAAAACTACAGGAGAAAATGAAGAAATTGATACAACTATTCAATGAAATACATCTAATCATTGAAAAACATGAATATATACGGAAAGAGAAAGGAGACAATTATAATCTTTTCAAAGTAATCAATATGACCAGTGACGAAACAAGAGTACATTCAGCCATGATAGCGGATTTGCTGAATCCGAATGGACAGCACCAAATGAAAGATGTGTTTCTCAAATTATTCATTGAGCGTCTGAATGGGCAAACAGACCATATTGTTTCTTTCACTTGCGATAATGCCAAAGTGGAATGTGAAAAATATATCGGTCCTAAAACAGATACAGATGGAGGAAGACTCGACATTTACCTCACGGACGGGATAAACCATATTGTCATTGAAAACAAGATTTATGCGACTGACCAAGAGAATCAACTTCTTCGGTATCATAATTTTCTGAAACGATGTTCAAAAAATAAGAATGATACACTGTTGCTATACTTGTCTTTAGACGGTGAAGTACACGATATTGATAAAACCACAGGTGGCGAAGAAATAACTTTCTTTACCATATCCTATGCCGATTTTATATTAAACTGGCTGACTGATTGTCGCCACAAAGCAATAGACAAGTCTCTGATACGGGAAGGAATAGCACACTATTTGAACTTAATCAAAATATTGACACACCAAATGGATAAAGAAAAGAATGAATTAATCAATTTGATTAAAAGTAACCCGAAGTATATCAGTTGTATATCTCAATACAAGGATGCCATACGAGAAGTAGAAATTAGTCTGCAAATCGATTTTTGGAGTCAACTGGAAGCGGTCATTGAAGAAAAAGGTTATGAAGTAATTAAAGAATCTTTTAGTGACTACAAATATGCTCTCGACAATCATGAAGACTACATACGCAGATATTATGAAAGTAACAATAAATACCAGTCTCTTGAATTTAAGCTAAAGACAATCGGTGATGATTACCAATTGATGTATGCCGTTCAAGTTGACTGGCGTACATATAGCGGTGTTATACTGAGAGATAAAGAGGGGAAAACAGTCAGACTCTCAATCGCCAAAGAAATACAAAACGAAGAAATACAGAAAGTTATAAATGAAATTAATAAGATTATAGAAGATTTTCATAATGACAACAGATATCATTCGAGTGATTCTTGGCTTTTATGGGAATATACCCATCCGACTATCAATTTCCGAAATCTGAATGACGGAGATAGCCAACGACATTTAAGTAGGATGAAGGAAACGATAGAAAGCATAAGCAAAGATATTATTGAAAATATAAACATGATATTAAAAGAATAGCATGAAAAGATCTTATAAATTTATTGTAGCCAGCGCAGGATGTTTAAGCGCTTTTCTGGTAACTCAAAAACTGGATGGTGCAATACAAAGGGAATGGTGGGAGGTATTTATCCCTATATGGTGTGCAATACCTGCATATTTTATAATTACCAGTCTTTTTATATTTATACGTAATGTATTAACTTCAAGAGATACTTCTGTAGATGAAATATTTGATGGTGAAAGTTATATATCTTCCTTGCCGTATTTTCTTACATTTCCCTTAATGTTTCTACGCTATAACAATCTGATTGTCATGCCGTGGAAGTTTATATTAATCCCTTATTTACCGATGCTTTTAGTTATAATAATCATGGGCATTGCCTTTTTGGTCTATATACCATCTGCAATAAAGAGCTCCTGTAGAGAAAAAGCCCTGAAGCGGTTTCCCCCTGAAGACTTAGAGAAACTGGACTGGGAAAGCATGAAACATTGCCTGCTTGACATAAAATCAGAGCTTCCTCAGTTTGAGTTCAGTGAACCCAATTGGGATTACAGCCGCAAATACACCATTGAAGCCCGAAAGAACGGGTACATCGTAGGAGCTGGGTTCTATTTCCGCAATAATATATATGCTGTTTGTACGTATATATATGGACGCGATGTAAGCCAACTGGATATAGAAGGATTTACGCTCAATCCTAACAATTCGTGGGACTACTTTTCGTGGCTTATCTGGACAGAAGATGAGTACTCCGAATCGCGTTTCAGAAACAGTATTTACAACTAATTATTTCTCAATATTTTATAAGCAATAAGTCAGGAATATGGTCGTTGTCTTTAATTGTACATTCTAAAGGATGAGGATTTAACATTTTTATTATTTCTTAGCTTATTTGACTTATTATCACCTGTTCGTACAGTCAGAGTACTTCTTCCGAAAGTTGTTCGGGCTCTTCGTCCGTCACCTTATGTTGGTTGACGCCGGGAAAGTAGTGACGCGTGTAAATCATCTGTTGCCGGATGTTGCTGGTCGTCACGTACCGCCCAACATTCTATTAATTTATGAGCGTGCTCTGGCGGGTGATAATAAGTCGGTGAGTTGTCCCATCAAGCCGAAGAGGAACCGGAAATTATTATTTACCAGTTCGTGGTCACCTTCGATGAAGCAGTCCTTGACAAGCGTTCTCATAGCCGATACCTCGTCTTTCTTGGATACGGGCATGAACTTGGAGAACTGCGAAAAAGTTGGTTCTGCCATGAGGGCTACATACATCTCCTTTTTACCGCAAAAGGTTTTCCGAACTCCACCATCAAATAAACCTTGCGCAACTTCTTTTCTTCCATAAACGTATTTTTTATTTTCCGATAGATATAGGACGGAAAAAAGAAAGAATGTGGAAAAACGGAAAGGAAAGTGCAGGAACCCCGTGATATTTTCCGCTATGCGTATATGGGAAGGGGGGTACATTATATTTCTTTAACAATATAATATAGTGAACTTTGCCTTATTTTGCGTCTTTTCATATAAACGCACAGAACAATAACCCTATTTGCATGAATAAATTTACGATAGACATAGATGAAACATTCAAATATTATTATCGTCCGTTATGCTTGTACGTACTGCACTATGTTCACGACACGGATATTGCAGAAGACATCGTACAAGACAGTTTTTCTATCCTATGGGAGAAATTAAGTATCAGTGGAGCCGAGATAGAAAATGTCAAAGCCTACCTTTATACGACTGCCCGCAACCGCAGTCTGGATTATCTGAAGAAAGAAGAGATATATGATCCGAATCTTTCTCCTTCCGATTTTGAAGATACGTTGAGCGATGAGGAAGCGGAGGAACGTTCGGTCAGGGAAGCGCGGATGTGGACTGCCATTGATGCCTTGCCCGAACGCTGCCGGGAGATATTCCTGCTGAACAAACGCGACGGCATGAAATACAAGGAGATAGCCGCCAAGTTCCAGATTTCCGTAAATACGGTGGATAACCACATCAGCAAGGCACTCCGACTGATACGGGAAGGGACACAGAAAGTTTACGCATTCTTATTTAACTAATATTCACAAATTCCGCATGGTGAATTTGTCTGTAATCCCAGTCATTAATACGAAAACCAAAATAAAAGAGTATGAGAACCACGGATGAAAAATGCCTTCATTTTGTCTTGCGCCACTATCAGAAGAACAAGCTGGATACGCAAAAAGCATTGAAGGCTTTCAAAGAGAAATATCAGATAACGGAACAGAGACGGAAATCCTTCCGTCTTTGGTGGATGCTTCCAGGTATGGTGGCAGCCATTCTGGCCGTAGTTTTTATTTATCCCCGTTTCCGAGAAAACGGAGTATGGAAGGAGGTAACGGCATACTCGCACCCCGTGGATTATGTGCTTCCGGATAGTTCTTCCATAACCCTGTTTCCGCATTCCTCCGTCCGTTTCCATGAGAAAGATTACCGAAGTTCCATTCGTAGGGTGCACATGGAAGGAAAGGTCTCATTTTCTGTCAAACATAATAATGACCGTCCGTTTACGGTGGAAGGAAAACTTTCCAAAGTTAGAGTATTGGGTACTGTCTTTACCGTTGATGAGAGCCGTGCAGGCACAGCTATTGTGCAAGTCGCGTCGGGAAAGGTGCAATTGTCGGCTATCGGGCAACCGGACGCTGTGATTCTGACCGGAGGCATGGTAGCGGAAGTGACGGAAGAACGAAAAGATATACAGATAATCAAAGAAGGAAAAACGGGTAGTTTCATTTTTGACAATGCTCCTCTTCCTAAAGTGCTTGAAGAATTGTCAAGGTTCTACAAAGTGAAATTGGTTGCCAATAAGACAGACAGGCGGCTGACTGCCAGCTTTAAGGACAAAAATCTGGATGAGATTATTGAGATTATAGAAAAAGTGTTGAATGTAAAAATTGAAAAGAAGAAACAATGAGAATTGTACTGACCCTGTTGCTGTTCTATGTATGTATGAGTATCAAAGCTCAACAACAGGATATGACGGAAATGAAAAAAGCTATCGACCTGATGCAGGGGATGTATGGTGTAACTTTTGTGTATGACTCATCGCTGGTGACTGCCAAACCTCAAGCCTTGCCTCTGACCGGAAATTCTTTGCAGGAAAACTTGAAAAGGATTTTTGACGGTACCGGTATAAAATGGGAAATCCGCAACGAATATGTCTTGTTGTGTCGTCCCGACCACTATACCTTTTCCGGATATGTGTGTGAAAACAGCGGTGAAACGCTCATCAATGTGACAGTCCTTGATCTGAATACGCTGAAAGGCACGCTGAGTAATGAGCATGGTTTTTTCAGCATTACGCTGCCGGAAGGGAAACACAAATTTCGTTTTTCTTATATAGGTTATCAAGATGTGGTGAAGGAGGTGGATTTGAGTTCCAATTATAAGGGTGTTATCTATTTGAAAGAAAGCAGTACCTCGCTGAAAGAGGTGGTAGTGGTTGCAGACATGAACGCTCCCTTACGCACGACACAGACCGGCAAAGTGTCTTTGACTACAGAACAGTTGAATACGGAGTTTTCGCTACTTAGTTCACCGGACTTGGTCAAGACTCTACAGAGCCTTCCCGGTGTGGCCTCCGGAATGGAGCTACTTTCCGGTATGTATGTACATGGGGGTAAGAATGATGAGAACCTTTTTCTGCTGGATGGAACACCGCTTTACCAGGTCAATCATTTGGGCGGGCTGTTTTCCGCTTTCAATACGGACATTATCAAAAACGTGGATTTCTATAAAAGCGGTTTCCCGGCACGTTACGGCGGCAGACTTTCTTCTGTAGTGGATGTACGCACGAAAGAAGGGAATACGAAGGAGTTTCACGGAACTTTCTCTTTGGGGTTGCTCGATGGCAGAATACAGTTTGAAGGCCCCATCATAAAAGACAAAACTTCGTTCAATATAGCCATGCGAAGAAGCTGGGCGGATTTGATTACATCCCCGGTATTCTTCCTGCTCAACCGCTCTAATCCCGATGACAAAAAGAAGGTACGCTATGCCTTTCACGACATCAATGGGAAAATTACCCACCGTTTTTCGAGCAATAATAAACTGTCGCTTAGCGTGTTTTCAGGGAATGACCTGCTGAAGGCAAAAGCACGGCAGGTATTCGATGATGGGGAGCATTACGACTCCGATTTCAAGGCCAAATGGGGCAACTTGACTACGGCTCTGACGTGGAATAGTCAAATCACCCCGAAATTGTCCGGAAGTTTCACCGGTGTCTATTCACACAATATCTCCAAGTATGATTATGTGGAAGGTAGCCGTTTTTTTTTCGACAGGGAACAAACTTCCATGACGGAGATGGAGCGCTCCAACCATTCCACCATTGACGACATGGGATACCGCATGGAATTCGACTATCGTCCTGGCAGCAATCATCATATACGTTTTGGCAGCAATTATCTGCATCACATATATCATCCGCAAAGCACTGTTTCCAGAAACCAGACGGACAGGGATACCTTATCGTCAGCAAGCGCAAGTAGCTATAAGGGAAACGAGGTCGCGTTTTATGCGGAAGATGAAATGCGGCTGTCGGCTAAGGCGAGATTAAATACGGGACTGCATTACATCCTTTACCAGACAGATGAAAAGGTGTATCATTCTTTGGAACCAAGGTTGGCCATTAGTTACCAATGCTCGGAAAGAGCCACGGTGAAAGTGTCTTATACGGAAATGAGCCAGTTTGCACACCAATTGTCAAACACTTATCTGAATTTGCCAACAGACAGTTGGGTACCTTCCACACGCAGAGTCCGTCCCATGCGCTCAAGGCAAGTGGCAGCCGGAATCTATACGGAATTACCCAGGCATATCCGTTTGAATGTGGAAGGGTATTACCGTACTACAAGCCAATTGCTGGAATACGACGGGGGGAACAGTCTGATGCTTCCCGCTGAGAACTGGGATAATTTGGTCAAAACCGGCAAAGGGAAGTCTTACGGTGTGGAATGGTCGCTGGCATACAAAGATCGTTACAATGTGATTGAAGTTGGATATACGCTTTCATGGAGCTTGCAAAAGTTTACTGATTTTTATCCCGGCTGGTATGCAGCCAAGTTCGACAATCGGCATAAACTGAACATCGCTTTCCGGCATAAGTTCAATGACCGCATAGATGCCTACGCTGCATGGGTTTACCGCAGCGGTGACCGTGCCACCATCCCTACACAGTATGTAAACGGACCGTCTTTCCCGGGTGTGCCGGATTCAGGCGAACCAGAACTGGTTTACGAGAAGCCGAACAACATCACGCTCCCGGCATATCATCGGCTCGATTTGGGTGTCAATTTCCGGCGTACTACCAAAAGGGGATTCGAGCGTATCTGGAACGTCAGCATCTATAACGCCTATTGCCGTATGAATGCGTTTTATACCCGGATAGAGCGTCTGCCCGACGGCGGTTTCAGGGGTAAGGGATTTGGTATTTTCCCGATTATACCCTCGTTTAGTTATACCCTCAAATTTTAAGTGCATGAAACATTTATATCATATATTACTGCCCGTGTATATCGGCTTACTTTCGTCCTGTACCTATCATTTTGAACTGGACGATGTGGGCGCTTCCCCCAGACTGGTGCTATACAGCTATCCGGGAAGCGGCGACACAACGGTAGTCCACCTTTCACGCAGCCTTCCCGTCAGTCAGAAAGGCGAGCTCGTCCGGGGACTGAAGGGAGCGGACGTCCACCTGTCCGTAAACGGTGAAGCGGTACCCCTTGTATGGACGGACGATTCCATACCGGGAGTCCCCGCCCAAAGCTATTACGCGGTAAAGGCGTATGAAGATGGCGACAAGGTCAACATAACCGCAGCGGCAGAAAGAATGAAAGCGGTTTCATCCGCTACGGTTGTCCCGTCCCGATTCCCTTTGACATCAATCAAATTGGCTCTCAAAGACGGTGAACCGAACCTGCTTCAGTTTCGGATAGGCTTTACAGACAATGCGCTGACAAAAGACTATTATGCGTTGAAGGTGGAGCGTAAACAACTGTTCTGGAACGATGGCAAGTATTCGGAAGAAAGCAGTACCCTCGCGTTGAACTTGGACGACGAACCTCTGCTGAATACATCTTCCGGGTTAGACGATATCCTGATGATTGAAAATGGGTTCTACCGGAATTTGTATTACTGGGACGATACGAAAATTCAAGGGAAAAGCTACACGATTCGTCTGAATACCCATTATGAGACAGACTATGAAGACGATTTTATAACTCCTGACGGAATCGAGCATATCAAACACAAAGTGAAATACAGGATTTATCTGTACAGCCTTTCGGAAGAGTTTTACAGGTATCTGAAATCAGTGAACGAGCAGAAAAACAATGGACTTGGAAACTCTGAACTGGCTCCTATACGTTCTACTTATACCAACGTTTCGAACGGGATAGGCGTTGTGGGAGGATGCAGGATGTTTCAGACGGAATGGATAGACAATTTATAGAAAACTAAATAATAAAGAAAATGAAAAAGACAATTTTATCTATGCTATTCTTGGTAACAGAAATAGGATGCTTTGCACAAAAATCTGGCGTTATTATCAGTGTGACGGACGGACATTTGGGAAAATATTCGGGGTATTCTTACTACTTGAGTACGGGAACAGCGAATGGAACTATCTATCCCGAAACCCGATGGACACCAGGAATAGGCTTCAATTTTGGTTACCAGTTTGGCTTCAAACTTTCCAATCGCTTCTGGATGGATGCTTCCATATTGGGAAAAGTTGTTCAGGGAAAAGCAGAGTCTTTTGATTTGAATGGAAACGACGTTGTTCCGTGGTCTGATAAAGCATGGATATGGGGACTTGCCTTGAACGGCGCAATCAATTACCGCATCTGTTCCGGACTGTATGCCGGTATTGGCATTGAACCAACCGGTTATTTCAAAACCAATAAATTGAAGGAAAACCTGAAAGGGCAGGTTTTCGACTTTCCGGTTGTTCTCACCTTGGGCTATGAGTTTAATAACGGCATGAAATTATCCGCTTCTTACAAGCATGGTTTCAAGCCATTGTATGACAATGCATTTGCTTCCAACACAAAGAATAATAAAGAGTTCGGTATGTCATTGTATGTGCCCATGTTTAAATAATAATCAATCATTAAGTTTTTCAAGTATGAAACAAACGCTTTTTAGTCTTGCTTTGGCAATGACAGTCTTATCATCATGCAGCTCTGATGATATAATTAACAATCCGATGAACGAGGAAAAACATTCTTTTCCTACATCCAGGAGTTTGCACGAAAACATTCTTTCCTTTTCCAGTGAGGAAGAATACAATGCCTTAATTGATTCCTTGAGTATGTTGACTGATGAGGAGCTTCTGCAATGGGAATCTAGTCAGGAAGGATTCACCTCCATGTATAGAGTACACAGTGAAGCTTTGGAAAAAATATTAAATGCAACATGCAAAGAGGAATATGAATCCGTTAAGGCTGCTTACCAGACCGATTTTATATTTAACGAAAAGGATAGTACCGATTTGTCGATATATATGCCTGTATTGAATGTTAGCAAAGCAATCACATTGAATCCAGAAGGATTCGTATGTATCGCCGGTGAGAGAAAGAATTTGAGGGAGTTTGAAAATTATGATGGATATAAGAAAGAACTTTCTTTACTTTATCCTGTTCCGTTGGGTGTAACAATTGAAAATGGCATAAACAGGGTTCATGTTAAAACGAAGAAAAGAAAGTTCACCGCACAGATTGGTGTACGAGGAAGCCAGCAGGCTATCCGTGTAAATGCGTCTAAGAAAGTTTTATGGGGTTGGGTGGAATATACGACCGCGTACTATTGGAAATACACGCCTAACGGCCCTGTACAATTTGGTAAAGAAGTGAAAAGCGGTCATGACATTATGATTTTGGGCAATCCTTTCCCAAATGGAGCGAAATTGTATATGTGGACTCGCGGTACCGGTGAAGAAAACTGCGGAATAATGACCGTGCAATTGTAATCCTTATTGAACCGGATTATTCACCAATCATTCGGGACGAACATTTGGCTATATCAAAGATTCGTCCCGAATATTAAAATTATCATTTTATGAGCAGGAAAGTATTTACTTGTTTTATTGTGATTTCCCTTTTTCTTAATAAAGCCGCTTCTTACGGTCAGGAAATTCAAGTGTCGCGTGACACCGTTAAGGTTTCCGTTCAGGAAGGAAATACTTCGCCTCATAACGAAAGAAGCATTACCCCAAAGCCTTTGGATATACGGAAAGCGGTTGATCTTTCTTCCGGCAGTTGCCCGTCCCGGATAACATTTGACGTGCAGAACCCTTATAATCCGACATTCCCTACCGACAAATCGCCTTTGCATGAGGGGGAATATTCTACCTCCGGTATCATTAAAAGCTATCCTTCCGGCTATTTTTACGGCATAGGCAGGCAGGAAAACTTCATCGGCTTGGGAACAATGAACTATGCAGGTATCGGATATGTGTATTCTCCCGGTTGCTGGTCATTCAACTTGCAGGCATATACCGTAAAATGGAGTGTCCCCAGACGCGAGGGTCAGCTATTGGGATTGTCCGGGCTGTTGACATATCCCGTCAACGAGAAAATTCGTCTAAACACATTTGCCTCATACTCCTTCATTCTTTCTTCTCCTTTCAGTTCCTCGAATTACGGGGGATTCGTTTCCTATGACATCATTCCCAACTGGGGGATGGATTTCGGCGTCAGAAGCCATACCGATTTTCCGTTGCATAAAACGAAAACGCTTCCGATAGTAGCTCCGTATTTTCAGTATAAAGGCAACAAATTGGGTATTGATATCGGTGGCGGATTATTTAATTTGCTATTCAAATAACCTGCACTGATTTCTATCGTTACTCCTGAAGCGAGGATTATAAGATAAAGGTATTATCTTTTCATCGAAAAACCTCTTTTCTACTGCTGGTCATAATTCCCTTCCACCACATTGTCAACCTCCCGTCTGGCTTTGATTTGCTCCCGGTTGTCAAATTCACCCTTTTGCCTGGCAGTGAAGTACAGGAAATCCCCTGCCGCCTGATGTGATTGTCTGTCATCCCCGAACAGGTTAAGGGCGTTCTTGATGTCAGATACCTGTTCCGTGTCAAAACGGGACTTGTAATAATCACGGGCAAAACGGATGATACTGTGTACCGCCTTGCGGAAGATGTCGCTTGTTTTTAGCAGCAGGAAACTGAGGCAGCCGATAATATGGCTTTGCCATGCAATCCGGTTCTTGAGTCTCGTAGTTTCCTGTGCATGTTCCGTTTCCTTGCGGTTCAGTTCGGACCGGTGTTTGGCCTCCAGTTGCATCAGCTCACGGCTGTGGTCGTTCTGTATGGTCTGGATTTTATCCTGCAACCGTTCGATGGTTTCCTCGTGCGTGGAAACCTCACAGCGCAAATCCTCTATTTCATTTTTCAGGGCTTTCGATTTCCCGGTAGCCCAACCGACAGCGGCGTTCAGAAGCTCGCTTCCTTTTTCCTTGTTCAGTCTGGAGCGTTTCTCGCTGATAGCCCTGTCAAGGTCTTCACTCTGCCGTTCCTTTTCATTTGCCTTTTCGATAAGGGCGTTGGTAATGCTTTCCGTTTCCTGCATCTTTTTGTTCGCCATTTCCAGCTGATGTTCCCGGTATTGCCTCGTGGCATCAAGCCGCTTCATTTCCTCCTTCTGCTTCCCAATGATAAAGTCGTTACGTTCCTGATGTTCCTTGCCTGTAACAGCCTTTGACTGCCCACGCTCCATCAGGAGTATGTCGGATGCCAGATTCTGCATTTCTGTCATATCCTCGTCATTGAGCTTGCGGCTCTTGCCTGTGTCATGGTTCATCCAGTCAAAAACGATATGGGCATGGTAATTCGGCTTGAACCATCTTTCGCCGACTTTGAAACTCTCCCTGTCTTCCGCTTCCGGCTGACCGTTCAGCCAGTGTCCCTCGTCCTTGTGCAGGAAGATCTGGAGAGGAGTGATGCCCCAGCGTCTCTGGCACTCCTCGCCAAACTTGCACACATCTGCCAGTGTCGTGTCCGGTCTGATGAGCAACACGCCCTCACGGATTGGCGAGCATCCAGCCACCTTGGTGATTTTCCCGTTCTTGCCTTTTCGTTCACGTTCCTTCTCCTGCATCGCACGTCCTGTCTTTTCCTTGACCATCCGCTTGATGTAGTCATAGTGCGCCTGCAGGTCGGGATTGCCGAAGCCCGGGCTTATCCACTGCTCGTTACCGGCAGTCAGTTCGGGTACGATGTAGATTTGAGACTTGCCGATATTGCGCATATATTCGGCAGTTCTCCGGTTATGAGCCCCACTTGATGTGACTCTGCAGGGCTTGATATGTATGCTTGATTTTGTTGCCATATTCTTAAATTTTGATTCTGGTTGTCTGACTAAAGTTGTTAGCTGATGTCCGCTCATAACCGCACAGGGTTCTTAGGGGTGTAACCCATAAGCGGAGATTGCAAAGAGAGGGTCACTCTTTGCTCGGGGTTCTCAGGGGAGAAACGCCCTGAGTGGGTTCTTAGGGCAAAGTCCTAAGTGGGACGGGGCAAAGCCCAGCCCCTCGGGAGAGCCCACAACTACGAAAGCGGAACGTGTAGTTATAGTGGGCTATATCAATGGCAAGCCATTGTCCATACACTACAACCTCCGGTTTCCGCTCTCCTCCGTTAAGGAGGGTTTCCGTCACCGCTGCCGATTGAGGATGCACCGACCAGCACAAGCCCCAGATCATCTATCAGCTTTTGAAGGGCGGGGTTCTTTTCTATCATCCTTTGCAGGATTCTTTCCGCTTCCACCAGATGGTCGGCTGTACAATTTATCCTGCTTTCCTGTATCTGGAAGATTATCCAGTCGGCTATGTCGATATGTGCCGCTTTCTGCTCCGGCGTTGCGTTCTTCTCTATGAGGTCAGACACTATCACCTTGCAGAAGGTCATGCCGTCGGCACGCTCTTTCCATTCGGCATAGGCATCGGCATCCGGAAAGAGAAGCACGGTCCGTCCGGTCAGTACACGGAGCTTTTCCTCCCGCAACTGGCTTTTGCCTCCAGCCGCCAGCCATACATAGCCGGGGAAGAGGGCGGATCCGATAACGGCACTCTTCTCGGATTCCACCAGAACCGCCACCTTGTCAGGATAGACATTCAGCAGGTGTTCCCCGAAAAGGCATTGGAAAAGCTGCCATTCCTCCGCCAGTACCCGTTGCCTTTTCAGTATGCTGTGTATCCAGTTCACTGCCGATGCCTGTCCGTCCTTTACACGGTGTCCGTCCCCGGGATTGTACTGCATCACCTTGCCTGTCCGTACCTTGTTCTCCCGGTCAATCTGCCAGAAGATGACCGAACCGTCACGGGTTGCTCCCAGACGGTAATCCTCCATCAACCGTTCCTGCACTTCCTTTGCCTTGCTGCCGTAATAGGAATCAAGCAGTGCTGAAAGGAAACGGCAGAAGTTGCTATGCACGCTCTGCGATTTCTCCACATAGTGTGACGGTATGTAACCGATGGCTGTCTGTTGCAGCGGTTGCTTGGGCTTCTGCGCCATACATTGTCTGCCGGAAGAGAAACCACCGGCGGTCCGGCATTCGGGGTGGTCGTGAAAATACTGTTTGGGCGTATAATGATACCCGCAGCCGCTTTCGTGGTTGCATCTGCCGACTGACGGGTGAAGGGGCGTACCGCTTTCGTCCACGTAGTAGGCAAAGGAACGTCTGTCCCCGCAATTCGGACAGGTATGCCGTGTTGACGTTCCTTTATATTTCTGTAATGAATAGTTGCTCATGACTTTTTTTGATGTTTGGTTTTCTACTGTTTGTCCCGCTGTCCCACTGTCCCGTCCCATAAAGGCTGGGACACTTGGGACACCCTGGGGCACTCTGGAAAATCAGGGCCCGGTTTGTATGCTCCCATGTTCTGCAAATGATACGGTCGGCTGGCATACAGCCGTGTGCAGGCTGCTTTTTCATGGTTTGTCCTCCTTTTCATGTCCTGCAAACAGCTCCGCCTGCCTTGCTTCTCCTGCTGTCCCGCTTGTCCCATCTGTCCCATGCTGTCCCACCTGTCCCATTGTCCCGTTCTCCTTGGGACGGGACAGCGGGACACCCGGGACGGCTTCGTTCCTGTCCTCCTTGCTGCGCTGGATTATCCGGCTGACGGTGGACTTGCCACAATTGACCTGCGAGGCTATCTCCCGGACTGACTTCCCGGATTGGGACAGTTGCAGGATAAGGCAATCCCTTTGTCCCGATTCGTTGTCACCCGGTTTCTTTAGGTGTTCCTTTTCGGTTGAATAGCCCCTGAACACGAATTGCAGGAAGGCATCCGTTTCCTCAATCTCATAGACAATCACATTGTCGGCATCATACGAGAATGTCCCGTAACGGACCTTAAGCTGCTTCACATAGCGGAGTCCCCCGTCCAGTGCACTTTTCCCGATGACAAACACGCTGTCAAAGAAATTGTAGAGCCGCTTGCTTCCGGCAAGGTCGTTGGACGTGATGGGACAGTCCAGTGAACGCTTTGGGGTGTGTGCCAGGACAAGGATGGAAAGCCCGTATCTCTTTTTGAGATTGTTGAGCTGTATCATCAGCCGTCCCGCCGCATCGCCTTTCTCCATGGCACAGCACAGGTAAGTAAGGTTGTCAACGATGAAGATCCTGCAGCGGGTCTGCTGTGCCATCTGTTCGATGCTGCCGATGATTGTCCCTTCAAAGTCGGCATCCAGAAGGGCGTCGCTGTCAAGCGATACCCGGTACAGCCTTTCGGGAAAGGTGTAAGGCTTTCCGTACTCGTCGGTATAGCGGAGCTGGAACTGCTTTTCAGAGAGTTCAAAGTCCAGATAAAGCACGTTGTCAGTCCGGGCGATACAGTCGGCTATCTGCACGGCAAGGATGGATTTCCCCACGTTGGAATCTGCAAAGAGGCAGGACAGTTCCCCCTCGTACCAGAAACTGTCCCACAACGCACGGGGCGTGGGCAGCTGCGATGCTTCGAGTATGGTCCGGTTGGCGGTCTTTATGCTCATCACGCCGATATTTTCCGGCATACCGTTCTGCATCTGGGCTGCCCTTGTCAGGTCGCCATGGATCATGCTGATATAGTTCTTGTCCTCTTCCATGGCTTTTACCAGTTACGTTGGCCGGGCTTGCGGCGGTGGGAGGAGGACATGGACTCGCTGAGTTCCTCATCGGACAGGGGTACGGGATTCTTGCGGGAGGATTCCAGCCATCTGTCCAGTTCGTCACGGTAAAGGCAATAGCGTTTGCCGGGCTTGGTGGCCGGAATGCTTCCGTCCGACAGTTTCATGTAGAGCGTTCCCTTGGGAATACCGAGATATTCCGCCGCTTCATCCACGGACATGGGGACATGGGTGTCCACCGCCTTTGCATTGTTCACACTGCGCTGCTCGGTAAGCAGGCTTCTCAAGCTCATCACTTCGTCCCGAAGCTGGGCTACGACCTCGGGAAGGTCGTTGAATGTAATCACTGTTTTTTCCATTTGCGTACTCGCCTCTTTTGTAAGGCTTGGCGCAAAGGACCGCAATGATATGACCGTGAATATCTTCACGGGAGGTCATTGCAAAATAATTCCCGAATAACGATGCCCAACCGTGAATGACGGGCAAAGTTATTCGGGAAATAATGGAATACAGGCTGTTACGTGTTGCCTGATACTTGTCGTTATTGCTGTTATATCCCCGGGAAACGGTCAACTGTTCACTTCCCGTGCATAATCTTCGGGATAATGGAAGTCCAGACTGCCGTTTTCTGGTTCGTCAATGGGAATCAGCGTCTTTGACGGATCGACCTTGAAGTTCTTTATGGTCGCTATATCCGTGTCGGCAAACTCACGTGGAAAAAGGGTTTTGATAAAGTTGGCACGGTTGTCCCCGTTGTAGTATTTTTTGTACATGAAACGCTCGGAGATGTTCCACACGAAATGGCGGAGCGGAATGTTGGTAATCTCCCGGGTCAGCCGTCCTGTTATCGGCTTGGGCTTGTAGCTGTGAAGGCACATCCACTTGTTGACCTCGGCACAGATATGGTTGACGGTCTCCTTGTCGGCAATGCGGGGCATGACGAAGTGGATGTACTCCATGACCATGCGGATCCGTTCCGCCTCTTCCTGCTTCTGTCTGTCCTCATAGCTGGCACGGTTCTTTTCGTGAAGTTCCGGGGCAATGGCAATCTCTACCGGTTTTATATCCGGGGTTGCTTCCCCGCCTGTCGGCATCGGTGTCGGAGCTGCAGGTTCATTCGCATCCTGTGGCTGTTCTTCCTGAGCCTTTATGATTCCGGCAGATGCCTTTTTCTTGCCGGACTTGAGTTTCCAGATCTCGTATGAGTCGAAAATGACCGTCTGGAAAGAGAGATAGAGCAGCCACCCGAGAATGTTGCTGCATACAAAGACTATCAGCCTTACAAAATTGTCCTGATTGAAACTTGCGGAGACAATCAGCGTGATAAAAAAGGAAATCAGACAGATGGCAACGCCGATGAATCCCAGAATGATGTATTTGTCCTTTATCGTTGGTTCCATATCGTTTTTTTCGGTTATTACTTGTAACTGTCAGGTCTTTGCAAATTTAATGGTATTCTTTCAATTATTGCTCATTAGCCTTGGTTGGCGGTTTCTTTTTCAATGTTTTTCACCAAAAGTCCGGAATCATACCAAAATATCATACGATAATGACTTTTTAAGGAATGGTGCCATCAGAAACAGAGGGAGCGGTTAAAGCCTTCACGCAATAACCGCTCCCCCCTGAATACCCTGAAACAGGCCTATGCCTCCTTGCGTTTCAGGGTTATCTTGTCCACCACGTCACACATCTGCTGTGCTGCCATCTTGGAATAGATTTGTGTGGTGGTAATGTTCTTGTGTCCCAGATAGGCTTGTATGACAGCCATGTCCGTACCCATTTCCACGTGCAGGCTTCCGAATGAATGCCGGGTGCAATGGAAGGTTATCTTCTTGGTTATGCCTGCCGCCGACAACCAACGCTTCAGGGGCCCCTGCAGCATCTTGTCCTTGAAGCCCTCGAAGATAAGCCCTTCATGCCGTTCCCCGAGCAGTCCGTAGGCTTCATCACTGATGGGGTTGTGAACAATCTGCTTCGTCTTCTGCATACGGGTGGTGACGAACATCTTGCCGTTGGTGTACGGCTGTATCTGCTGCCAGGTAAGCTGCCTGATGTCGCTCTTCCGCAATCCCGTCAGGCAGGCGAAAAGGAAAGCCCTTTTTAGAACCTCTTCCTCGCATGGCGTTTCGGCAAGCCGTATCAGTTCCTCCTGGCTCAGATGCTCTCTCATGGTGGGAATACTCTCGATGCGGTCCAGAAAGCCGTTGGGATTCTCCTTTATCTTCCTGTCACGGTAGGCCGTATGCAGGACGGCACGGAAAGCCGACCAGTAGCCCGCCGCAGAATTGATATGCAGCTTTTGGTTGGTGTGTATGGTCTGGGGAGCGTTCAGCAGGTACTCCATGAACTTGCGGCACAGGTCCACGTCCACTTCCTCAAAGGTGCATTTGCCGCCCACGAACCGCTCGAAGTGCTTGTAGACGTGCTGCCACTTGATATTCCTCCTGTCTGCCAGTTCCTTGAAGTAGGCGAGGAAATCCCCTTTCATCCTGGCCTTGTCAAAGAAGCCGTTGTTCTCGTTGAAGATGGCTTCGTAACGCCTGTTGCGGAGTATCTCCGCCTTTTTCATCATGCGTGCGTTGAAATCACGCTCCTGCTGGTTGGCGGGTTTGGCAAAAATGTAAATACCCAGAGCTTCACGTGTTATCACTTTCATGGTGGTGTTGTCACGGTAGCCGGGATAATAGTCCAGACACAGCGAATACTGTGTACCGTTCTTGATCTTGCGCTTGCGCAAGGTTACTGTCTTGCATTTACTCATATTGGTGATGTTTTAACTGGTTGTACATTTCCGGAGGTGTCTCCGTGCTCACGGTGGCAAAGGAACAACGTGAAACAGCCGTGAATACCTCCACGGCAATCATTTTGAAATAATTTTTCGGTAATGGCGGTCGTTTGCGGTTATTTGTTCCTTTCAGCCATGACACGTTCCACATCGGAGCGCAGAAGCAGGTTCTTCACGCCGACCTTTATCTTTTCGATGTGCTTAACCTTGACGATATGGCAGATGTTGGCGGAGGAAAGCCCGTAAATCTGCCGGACCTGTTCCACGGTGTAATAACGTTCGTCGTTCACAAGGTCGGTCCTGCGGAGTTCGTCCAGATGGGACTTGGAGTAATAGGTGCGACCGTATTCTCTTTTGGTCGGTATCCTGTGCCGGTAGGCATATGCCCGGAGTGCGGCAGGCTTCATGCCGAATAGCTCCTCCGCTTCTTCGGTCAGGAGCCAGTCGGTGATACTTTCCATATCAACTGCAACGCCAAAGAACTCGTCAACATGCTTCTTGCTGTAATAGTTCTTTCCAGCGATACGGCAGATGGGGATGCGGTTGCGTTTGGCGGTGGTATAGAGCCATGACTGCTTGACCTTATAAAGGGACATCACCTCTTCACCGGAATAGAAGTCCGGCACTTCATCGGTTACCTTTTCCCTTTTTTCTTTTTTCGCCGGGAAGGAAGATGAAGCGGATTTTTTCGGTGTGGAAGTGCTGCCGGGCAAGATGCGGTGGTAGGGATTGCTCTCCAGCATCCGCTCGATGTCAGCTCTGCGGATGAATGCCATGCGGTTGCTGATGCGTGAGGCCTTCAGCTTGCCCATGGCTACAAGTTTATAGATGTACTGTCGGGAACAGCCCATGAGTATGGCTGCTTTGGAAAAGGTGAGATACTCCTGATGCTGTATCTCCATGATTGGCCGGACGGCTTTGAAGAGGTTGTTCTTCTGTGTCATTCTGGCTCGCCGGGCTTCCGCCTGACAAGCCTCGCTGCAATACCTTTGCATTCCGCTGCGGGTTACAAAGGACTTGCCGCAAAAACTGCATTTTCGGGTTGCTTTCATACTGCTTTATCGTTTACTGGTTCATTTCTTCAATCCTGTATTCCTGAAGTGGTGAACGGATGTAAACGGCAGTCAACGGTTGTCGCCTTTATACACGATGTGACCGTCACTGAATGTCGGGGCGGATATTGTCGCTTGTCGTAAACGGTTGTAAACCCTTGTCAACTGTCTGCACGGTGTGACAAAAAACAAGCCCCGCAAATTCTCCACGTCAGAAATACGTCTCAAAAATATGTGGAAATTTGGGAAGCATCAAAAAGCAGCCGAAAAGTGTTAATTTTTAGAATGTGCTGATAATTAAATGTTTATGTTTGGATATTTCTGATTGTTTTTGGTTGTTCTACGCTTCTAAATACAAAAAAGAAATAATTGTACGATTGAAACAGATTAAACCGTTTTTTATATCAAAACAACAAGAAAATGAGAATACGATACCGTCCCTGGAGCAAACTCCAAACAGCTCTATACCGCATAATTGACCCAAATGTAGGATTTCAGATACATTGCATAACATACCCAATGCGTAGCAAGACTGGATATGCTAACGACGACATGCCACGTTATTGGATTACCATAGGAAAAAAAATCATATGGGACTATCCCCAAATATTCACCAAAGAAGAACTGAGAGAACAGTTTTATCCTTGGATGGGAGATACATCCGATATTTCTTGCTTAATTAGAGAATATATTGATTGTCCTGATTGGGAATTACTCACTCATTCATTTGAAGACCGATGGCACTTAGTACCCATACTGATAGCGTGCGATAAACGCATAGGTAAAAGACGCTTGACTTTACTTTTGAAGCAAGACAATTTTGCCCAAGTACATTGGATTATCCGAAAAAGATTGGGCACCTCCCTACTGATTTTGTAATCTATTTTATTTGTCAAACTCCCGGTTCATTCATTTGCATCGGGATATTTTTTTACTAAAACTATCAATTATAGAAGCATTATTTGTATTGGAAATAAACGTGTTCTACAAAAAGCGCAGAAAATCTCGTGAAGATTATCCTGAAATTGAAATCCAAAGAGAAAGATTCTCATATGACCTTTGTCCGGAAGAAGCCCGCCGGTTGATACCTGCAAATATAACTTTGCTTGAAGATTGCGGCATAGAATATGACGGCATTACCTTCTACGCTATTTCCTGTAGGATGATTCAGCAAATGCAATGGTTGGGAGAAGAATGTGGATTGTCTTATAAAACGGATTTTTTGATTACCCACATTCCCCCGAAAGGTATATTGGATGAAGATACGGGTAGCGAGATATTGAAACAAATAATTTTAGAGCGCCAACCGAAATTTCATCTTTTCGGCCATGTGCATTATACAGGAGGACTATGGGAAGAAAAGTGGAGCACAAAGTTTGGCAATGTCTCCACCTTTCAGGCACTTTGCAAAACAAATGATTAATCCGAGTTATAGCGTTTCCCGTTTTGGTCTATAATATGTTGACATACCAGATGGGCTTCTACCCAAAAATCATTTAACCGCAATAAGTCCGGAATGGAGTAAGGTTTGTGAGTGCAAATGTCATGTATGGCATGACACACGATAATATGCTTCAGTTCCGGACGGCGTAAATGTCCTTCTGCCCATGTCACTCCATCATCCCATACATCCACACATTGTAACTGCTCATCTGTCATATCCGATGTGTTTTTGGGTGAATAATTACAAGAACATTCTTCGATTTCGGGAAGTCCCCCATTGTATTCTTCAAGTAAACAACAACAAATTAGTTCTATCATGTAAGCAAAATCGGAGCCATAATAGCTGTCTTCCGGCAATTTCAATATAGACTCCACCCCACAGAACACATACCTCAGTGTACCACAAATGACATAATCGTCATCAAAAGATTCATCTTTGGGGCTATTAATCAATGTACGATAGAGATTTGCCATGCGATGATACATCTTCTTGGTCAAACTATTCAGCAATTCGTTTACCGCTTCAAAGCGTTTGATTTCCTGCGAAGTGGCTTGAAACATCTGGTTGAGAAGCAAACTTCTTGTACCTATCAGATCTTGTATCTTTTCTATCTGTACTGCACCAATGTGCCTTAAATCAAGGCTACCCTTTTCCTGTTCGCCCATGAGCTTTTTGATTTCCGCTTCCACTTCCAATAACAATGCCCGTTTCTTGTCCACATCATTTTCTTGATAGATGTAATCCGCCAAATCGTCTGCATATAAATCCATAATCGTCTTATTTATTTAATGATTTAGACTTTGAGGTTGAGTATATCGCATAAAAAAGGCTTTGAGTATTTCCGTATATCATGGGAAATGAGCAAATTAGATGTGATAAAAAACATTACTCAAAGCCATGAGCAAAATTACAAAAATTCCGTTAGAAATCCGCAATTTTTTCAGTGAGAAACGTCGCAGTGCCGTTATGGACTCATTTACACACCTACTTGAAAATGTCAACTTGGACTGTCGTAGTCTTGGTGGAATGAAGCGTGACAACTGTCAGCTCACAAACCACCAGGTGTTCCCAATATTAGTGTTGCTTCCATTCTTTGCAATAAAAGGGCTCTCACATTACGATGGTTCTGTCCTAAGCCGGATGTTTGGTCGAAAAAAGGATGCACTGTATTCCTATTTGTCACAAGACGACATCAACTGGCGAAAGGTGATATACCGCATAACCAATTGGCTTCTAATGAAAGTGACAATGCGGAACGATCACAAGAAAAGCAAATTGCCGACAGTACTGATAGCAGATGACACAGACCTTCCTAAGGCAGGCTTTCACATGGAAGACATTAGAAAAATTTTCTCACATGTACACCATACGAAACAAAGTTCTATTTGAGTATTTAGAAGTCGTGACGGTTGTGGCTGAAATCACTGAGGCTGGGGCTGAATCTGAAGATTTGAATATGCAGGTCATTGAAAACGACAAGAGGTTGGCTGCTCTTAAAGCCTACGCTATGACAGCCTAAGTCTAAATCCGAAACTTGAGTTAAGTTATTATATACACCAATGGATTGCTTGAACAGGAAGCTTCCGAAATAGTACGCATACAGCGCACTTATACCAATATGGGAGTGTACAACAACAATAAGATGGGTCAATGTAAAAACCTGAGGGGTAAATTTATAAGTTATTATCTTTGTCTCCAAATTCATAGCTTATGGAGTTAAACGGTTATCGCCTTCTTCTTCCTGAAGGCACTTTAGAGTACTTTGATCTTGTTGATGTGAAGGAAAGCGTAAATGAAGTTGTGATCTACCTTGAGGAAAAAAATATCGTTCCTGAGAAGTATACAGATCAGGATACTGAGAGTAAAGGCTTTTATGATCCTGTTATTGTTCAGGATTTCCCTCTTCGTGGCAAGAAGGTCTTCCTTAACATTCGTCGTCGTCGCTGGCTCTTAAAGAAGCATAATGAGTATATCTCTCGTAACTGGCGTATGGTGGCTGAAGGTACTCGTATGACGCAAGATTTTGCGTCTTTTTTAAAAGAACTATATTGATAGCTATCCGATCAGTTGCAAGCTCTTAGGTGTTTTAT
>ENA-OWOU01000087-OWOU01000087.1-gut-metagenome-genome-assembly--contig:-NODE-87-length-70608-cov-14.455076_pt1 | contig 70608 bp, 64 predicted proteins | sample MGYA00248248_ERZ651801 | MGnify/ENA primary metagenome ERZ651801 (study PRJEB26908, sample SAMEA4031710) | gut metagenome | biome: gut; feature: normal infant; material: stool | place: China | collected 2015... | reverse complement strand
CGCGCGTTAACAAACTGATTGGGAAACAGCGCATCATCCTGATTATTAAAGCGTGCTTTCACTTTAATCGTACCGGTTGTGGCATCGATTTGGTTATCGAGGCTTAACAGCGTGCCTTCACTTAATTTCTTCGAATTGGTGCGATCCCAGGCTTCTACCACCAGCGGTTTTCCGGCTTTTTGCGCCTGCACTACAGTAGCGATATCGCTTTCCGGCAGGGTAAAGACTAAATCGATAGGATGCGTCTGGGTCAGCACGACGATACCGGTGGTATCACCGCTGGAAATCTGGTTGCCGATATCCACCTGTTTTAAGCCCACGCGACCGTCAATCGGTGCGGTGATGCGGCTCCAGTCGAGCTGCAGCTGGGCGCTGGCGACGGCGGCCTGGTCGGCTTTAATTGTGCCTTCGGTTTCGCTCACCAGCGATTGCTGGGTATCCAGCTCCTGGCGAGAGACAAGATTGGTTTTGACCAGTTGCTGATAGCGGGCTAAATCACGACGTGCATTAGCGAGCGTGGCTTTATCTTTAGCCAACTGCCCCTGCGCCTGAGCCAGCGCCACTTTAAACTGGCTGGGGTCAATTTCCGCCAGCAGATCGCCGGCTTTGACCTGCTGGCCTTCCTGGAAGTGAATGGCCATCAGTTGGCCGTCGACGCGGCTGCGCACGGTAACGGTATTGGCAGCGGTAATGGTGCCCAGCCCGCTGAGGTAGCGCGGTACCGCTTCACTGGTGGCGGTAGCGGCCTGGACCGGCGCCAGCGCGCCGCCAAAGCGTCCACCGTGTCGCCCGCCGCCAGCTGACGGCGCTCCCACCGGTTTGGCTGCGGTGGAACCCGAGGTGTCAGAATTGCTGCTAAAGTGCCAGATGCCAGCCGCCCCCGCGACCACCACCAGCACGGCCAGCGCTACCCGCCAGCGAATCTTATGACTGCCTTTCATCGTTATAGGTGTCTCGTCCTGAATCATTTCACGAAATGATACTAGTTTAGTAACGGAACGCTCGGGAAAAATGGAGGAAATATGAAACACGGAAGGAATCGTCTGAATCGCGTCAGCTTTACGAGGCTCCTCGCAATCCGCGGCGATGAAAAACCGCGCAATCGCCGCGTGTGCTACCGTCAGCGGCGTTTAGCAGGGCGCTAAAACAGGAAAGCCCCTCCTGACGAAGGGGCCTTTTATAAGGAAAGGGTTATGATGAGGCTAGTCATCATACTGGTAATACTCTTAGTCATTAGCTTACCGGCTTACTAAGATACCAGGGGGAGGAGCAATCCTCCCTTACCCTCATTCCTTTACAATAGGTCGAAAAAACAGCGAAGTCAATGGCGATAGATCAGGCGAAAACCACCTGCGCCCAGCGGGCCAGACCGGCGGTGACCGAGCCAAAATCGTCGCCACCGGCAACGGGAATGCCAGGCAGCTGTTCGGCCAGCGCTTTTTTAATCAGCGGCGAGCGCGCGCTGCCGCCGGTTAAATAGATAACGTCCGGCTTTTCACTGCTGTTTTCCAGCGCCAACTGCACCTGTTCAAGAATGCGAGTCAGCGGCTGGTTCAGCGCCGCTTCCAGCCCGTCCTGGCTGATGGCGGTGGCCAGCGTGTCGCTGATAAACGGCAGGTGGGTATCGATTTGTGCGCTTTCGGACAAGGCGATTTTGCTCTCTTCCGCGCTGCGCACCAGACGATAGCTTAAACGCTGCTGCCATACCTTGTAGAGCAGGGAGACCTTTTCCGCATCGCGGGCATCGCGCGCCAGATCACGCAGCAGGCGGCCATTGGCTGAGCTGTAGAAGTCGGTCTGCGCCGGAACATCGTTGATCGCCACCGCGTTCCACCACGGCAGAATGGGCAGGGCGATGCCTTTTTCGGTTTCGCCGCCCATGCCGAGCAGCGGCATCAGGCTTTTAAACGCCAGCGCGATGTCCAGATCGTTACCACCCACGCGACAGCCGCTGTGGCCGAGCAGGCTCTGTTCGCGGTCATGACGGGTCCGCCACTGCGGCCCCATCAGCAGCACCGAGCAGTCGGTGGTGCCGCCACCGATGTCGACCACCAGCACGCGTTTTTCTTCGCTGAGGCTGGCTTCGAAATCCAGACCGGCGGCGACCGGTTCGTACTGGAAAACCACGTCGCGGAAGCCGGCACGCTGCGCCGCGCGTTGCAGAATACCTACCGCCTGCGTGTTGGCTTCATCGCTACCCAGACCCTGGAAGTTAATCGGGCGACCAATTACCGCCTGCTCGATGGTTTCCTGAAGCTGTGACTGCGCCTGCTGGCGAATATGCAGCATCATCGAACAGACCAGATCTTCGAAGACGGCGACCTGCTGCGGCTTCAGCCCGCTAGCGCCGAGGAAGGATTTAGGCGACTTAACAAAGTACACCTCTTCCGGATCGTCGATGTACTGCTTGAGCGACGCGAGGCCGAACTGCACGCTATTGCCCAGTACCTCGATATCTTCGTCGCGGTTGTAGTTCATCGCCCGACGCAACAGCGCCTGAGTTTCATCACCCGTTGCCGGTACCTGATGGTGGCGGTACAGCCACTCGCTGACCGCTTCGCGGGTCGGGGCCGACAGCATGGACGGCAGTAGGGAACTGCCGTTTTCCATCATCAGCATGCGCGGTGCGCCATCCTGCATCACGGCGACAGAGCAGTTCGCCGTCCCGTAGTCAAAACCAATAAACACGTCAATCATCCCCATGCCAGTGAAGAAAGGGGGGCGACTTTAGCGGAATGTGGTGATGGCGGCAACAGGAATATGAAAGCAAGGTTTTCCCATTGATTAACCGCTATGCTGTAACGAAATCTTTGCTGTCTGACGAGAAGGATAAAGGATGTTTGAACTGCCCTGGCTGCCGCCATATGACTGGCGCTGGATGTTCGGTTTTTTACAGGCGCGTGCGGTCGCAGGTATCGAATGTTTCCATGATCAAAGCTATACCCGCAGTTGGGGGCTCGGGCCACACCATGGGCTTATCACCATGACGCCGGATCCCGCGCGCCAGGTGCTGCGGGTCACGCTTTCCGCCGGGTTGCTGCCAGTCGCTGACGAAGCGTTGATGCGGGTGGCGAAATTGCTGGATCTGCACTGCGATCCACAACAAATATCGCGCGCGCTCGGAACGCTGGCGGCGGCAAAGCCGGGGTTACGACTGCCTGGCGCGCTGGACGCCTTTGAACAGGGCGTGCGGGCGATTCTCGGGCAACTGGTGAGCGTGACGATGGCCGCGAAGCTGACCGGTAAAGTGGTGGCGCTGTATGGCGAGCCGCTCGCACAGGACGCCTCTTTCTCGTTGTTCCCAACGCCAGAGCGGCTGGCGGCGGCGGACCCGGCGGCGTTGAAAGCATTGGGCATGCCGCTCAAACGGGCGGAAGCGTTAATACATTTTGCCCAGCGTGCGCATAGCGGAGAACTGCCGCAAACGCAGCCAGACGATGTGGATCAGGCGCTAAAGGCGCTACAACAATATCCCGGCATTGGCCGTTGGACGGCAAACTACTTTGCCCTGCGCGCCTGGCAGGCGAAAGATATCTTTTTGCCGGACGACTACCTGATTAAGCAGCGCTTCCCGGGTATGACGCCCGCGCAGATTCGCCGTTATGCCGAACGTTGGCAGCCCTGGCGATCTTACGCGTTATTGCATATCTGGCACGCCGACGACTGGTCGCCGGAAGAATGTACCGGGGTATAAACCGTCACGATACCGCGACCGTTATTTTTTGAGGTGTAGCAGGCGGCATCGGCCTGAACCAGCACCTCCGCCAGTTGGGCGTTATGGTTGTGAATCAACGTCAGCCCCGCGCTGGCGCCAATACGGTGCAACCGTCCTGCCCAGAAAAATTCGTAATGTTTGATGGCATCGACAATGCGCTCGCTGGCGCTCAGCGCCTGCTCGGTAGAGCAGTGACGCAGAATAAAACCAAATTCATCACCGCCAAGTCGCGCCAGAATATCGCCCGGTCGCAGCAGCGAGCGCATTAGCCCGGCAATTTCACGCAGTAGCGCGTCACCGGCAGCGTGCCCGGCGCTGTCGTTGACGGCTTTGAAGAAATCGAGGTCGAGCATCACCAGCGCATGCGACTGATGTCCTCCGGGCAACGATTTCAGCAGGCCTTTCAGCTGGCTTTCAAAGCTGGAACGATTGGGCAACCCGGTGAGCGCGTCGTGGCTGGCGCTGTAGCTGAGCTGGCGCAGCAGGCGGCGCGATTCCGTGACGTCCTGAATGACCAGCACAAAACCGATATGCTCGCCTTCCTAGGTACTGAGCGGGGTCATGCTGTGGTGAATATCAAAACTGCCGCCGTAGCGGCTATGCAGGACTTTGTTCAACTCAATATCGCTATCCAGGTTTTCATCGCTGTACAAATTCTCCAGCCGCGGGCCCTGGTCTCCCTGCGTAATATACAGCACCTCGTGCAATGATTTCCCTTGCGCCTCAGCCTGCTTCCAGCCGCTGATTTTCTCGGCAACCGGGTTCATAAAGATAATGTTTTGCTGGCTGTCTGCGCTGATCACCGCTTCATGAATGGAGTCGAGAGTGATGTGCAGGCGTTCTTTTTCCTGGAACAACGCTTCGTTGGTTTCGGTTATCTCCGCCATCAGCCGTTTGTTGGCTTCGCGGCTCTTTTTCAGATCGTTAATATCTTCAATCTGTTGGATGAAATAGAGCGGCGTTCCATCAGCGTTGCGTACCAGCGAGACGGCCAGCAGCGCCCAGACCGCCTCGCCCTGGCGGGTACGGTAGCGCTTTTCAAGCGAGTAGCTCTCAATTTCGCCACGCGTCAGACGGTCCAGCTGTTCAAGGTCTTGTGCTAAATCTTCCGGCCAAGTGACCTGCTGGAAGGTCATTTGATGCAGTTCGTCAGGGGGATATCCAAGAAACTTGCTCAGCGCTTTATTGACCTGCAGCCACTGCCCATAGGCATCGACTATCGCCATGCCGACGGCCGAGTATTCCATGGCGTTACGAAAGCGGGTTTCACTTTCCGCAATGCGACGCCGTTCACTGTATACGGCATACATCGCGATGCTCATTACCCCTGTGGGCAATTGCACCATCAGGAATGGCAGCCCCAGCATATTGCTCAGCCGGTAGTTGTTAAGGGTGTTTTCGATGTTCTCCTGCACCAGCGGATGCTGCGCGGAGAGGGTCAGAACCATCATAATGATGAGTAAAAAGATCAGGAAGGCTTCAATACGCGGCAGACGTACCGCGCTCCACATCATGAGTACCATTATGAAGGTAAACGGCCAGGGCATGTACAACATGGCGATTACGCTGAGCGCGAGGGTGATGGCTGCGGTCAGAATCGTCGAGATCAGCAGCGTGCGGTTACGATAACGCTGAAAATAGTCTGCCCGGATGAGCATTCCCAGCGGAACTAACGCCAGGGCGCCTGAGGCATCCGAAAGCATCCAGACCAGTAAGGTCTGGAAAGCATTGCCTCCGGGCGTCAAACTGGCCACTACAATACCGCTCAACAATGGCGGGATCAGCGCGGTGGCGATCGCCATTTGAGTCCAGTGGCGTAAGTTTCTTAGCGGGTTGTCGAGGTTCAGCCATCGGCGCAGCAGTAACGCGCCAACCAGCGCTTCCATAAGATTGGTCAACGGGTGTAACAGTCCATTCTGCTCGGGAGCGTAAAGCTCGGTGGCGAGGACAATCCCCAATACGCCAGCAACGCTCATGCAGGGCCATAGCGAACGCTTAACACGGTAGAAGGCGACGGTCATGATGGCCGTCGGAAACCAGACCGGCGATAGCACATTGTGAGTGTGCATGAGTGATAATGAAAAGAGGGTGAACAAAAATGTCGCTGCCCACAAACCAAACAGTATTTGCAGTGAGTGCTGTTGTGACGAGGGGCGGAGAGGGTTAACGCTGATATTGTTCTTCATTACCACTGTTTTTCCGGAGGCGACGCTGCTCCGGCCATGCTGAATTAAGCCGTGATTATGCAACAACATTAGCGGAATTTATCAGATATGTGACGCTAATTGACAATAATCATCAGTTTGTGTCACCTGTAATATCATATTCGTTAATGTATGACGTCAGTAGAATCCGACGTACGGGCGTTTCTCCTTTTGTCATCGCCGATCGTTGTATTCGACTAGTATCGTTGCCCTGAAATCCCTATAATTGCCGCGTTTGGCGCTGATACACGTGACTATTCGGAACGTTTCCTCTTGAATAATATTGTCTATTCGTGCCGTCCTTCCTAACATCCAGGTTAATCGGGTCGCAAAATTTATGACTGATAAGTCTCATCAGTGCGTCATTGTAGGCATCGCCGGCGCATCGGCTTCAGGTAAAAGTCTTATTGCTAGTACGCTGTATCGCGAACTGCGCGAACAGGTGGGCGATGAGCACATCGGTGTCATTCCTGAAGATAGCTATTACAAAGACCAAAGTCATCTGTCGATGGAAGATCGGGTTAAAACTAACTATGACCACCCGAACGCGATGGACCACAGCCTGCTGTTCCAGCATCTGCAAACGCTGAAGCGCGGCAACCCAATTGAACTGCCGGTTTATAGCTATGTCGAACACACCCGCATGCAGGAAACGATTCATATTGAACCGAAGAAAGTGATCATCCTTGAAGGGATCCTGCTGCTGACCGACGCGCGTCTGCGCGAAGAGATGAACTTCTCTATCTTTGTCGATACGCCGCTGGACATCTGCCTGATGCGCCGCATTAAGCGTGACGTTAACGAACGTGGTCGCTCCATGGACTCCGTGATGGCTCAATACCAGAAAACGGTGCGTCCGATGTTCCTGCAGTTTATCGAGCCGTCCAAGCAGTACGCCGACATCATCGTACCGCGTGGCGGCAAAAACCGCATCGCTATCGATATTCTGAAAGCGAAAATTAGCCAGTTTTTTGAATAACTCACACGAATTGTGTAACGTGCAATAAACGCCCTCAACCGTGACGGAAGAGGGCCGTCGTACAAAAGGAGAGTGATATGCGTCTGTGTGACCGTGATATAGAAGCCTGGCTGGACGAAGGGCGACTGTCGATTAACCCGCGTCCGCCGATTGAGCGTATCAATGGTGCCACCGTTGACGTGCGTTTAGGCAACAAGTTTCGCACCTTCAGCGGCCACACTGCCGCCTACATTGATTTAAGCGGGCCGAAAGCGGAAGTCAGCGCGGCGCTGAATCGTGTGATGAGCGAAGAGATTGTGCTCGCGGAAGGCGACGCCTTCTATCTGCATCCGGGCGAACTGGCGCTGGCGGTGACGCTGGAATCGGTCACGCTGCCCGCGGATCTGGTCGGCTGGTTGGACGGTCGTTCCTCGCTGGCGCGTCTGGGCCTGATGGTGCACGTCACCGCGCACCGTATCGATCCGGGTTGGTCGGGTTGCATCGTGTTGGAATTCTACAACTCCGGTAAGCTGCCGCTGGCGCTGCGTCCGGGGATGCTGATCGGTGCACTGAGCTTCGAACCTCTGTCGGGCCCGGCGGCGCGTCCATACAACCGTCGTGAAGATGCCAAATACCGCGATCAGCAGGGCGCGGTTGCCAGTCGTATTGATAAAGACTGACCCATCGCAAAGCGGATGAGGGTGCCATGAGAAGAATATTGACGACACTGATGATTCTGCTGGTGGTACTGGTTGCCGGCCTGTCATCGTTGGTGCTGCTGGTCAATCCTAACGATTTCCGCAGCTATATGATCAAGCAGGTGGCTGAGCGCAGCGGATATCAGCTGGAGCTGGACGGTTCCCTGCGCTGGCACGTCTGGCCGCGGCTAAGCATTTTGTCCGGACGTATGACCTTAACCGCGCCCGGCGCCAGCGCGCCGCTGGTGCGGGCAGACAATATGCGTCTCGACGTGGCGCTGCTGCCGCTGCTGTCACATCAGCTGCAGGTTGAGCAGGTGATGCTCAAAGGCGCGGTGGTACAATTGACGCCGGAAACCGAGGCGATTCGCGACCAGCGAGCGCCGGTGGCGCCAAAAGGAACCTCGCTGCCTCAGGAGTCTGGCGATCGCGGCTGGTCATTCGATATTGCCGGGCTGCAGGTCATTGACAGCGTGCTGGTATTCCAGCATGAAAGTGATGAGCAGATGACGGTCCGCGATATTCATCTGCAGATGCAGCAGGATGCCGGGCATCAGGCCACCGTCGATTTCTCAGGCCGCATGAACCGCGATCAGCGCGACTTATCCCTTCGTTTCTCCGCCGCCGTTCAGGCGGGCAACTACCCGCAGAGTCTGGATGCGCAGCTGTCGCAAATCAGCTGGCAGCTTCAGGGCGCCGATCTTCCGGCTCAGGGCATTAACGGTAACGGTAGCGTGAACGTTAGCTGGCAGGAGGACGCGAAGACGCTCAGCTTTAACGCGCTCAATCTGATGGCCAACGACAGTACGCTGACCGGTAAAGGCAGCGTGGTGCTGGGCGATAAGCCGGTGTGGTCGCTGAACCTTCAGTCCGACAAGCTCAACCTCGATAACTTGCTGGTGCGCTCGGATATCCTCCTCGGCGGTGGCGCGCAGCAGGCACAGTCGGCGCCGAACAAACCGCGTCCGGTGATAGCCAACGGCGTTAATTTACCGCCTTATAGCGGCCTGAAAAGCTTCGATGGTTCGCTTGCGATGACCGCGAACCAGATCGTCTGGCGCGGGCTGCCGTTTACCCATGTGACCCTGCAGGCCGATAACCAGCGTGGGCTGCTGCATATCTCTCAACTGGAAGGTTCATTAGCCGGTGGTCAACTGTCACTGCCGGGCACGCTGGATGCGCGCAGTGGGACTCCGCAGGCCGAATTTCAGCCTAAGCTCGACAACATCGAGATTGGCAGCCTGTTGAAGGCCTTCAACTACCCCATCAACATGACGGGCAAACTGTCGCTGGCCGGTGATTTTTCGGGTTCGGTGATTGATGCCAACCACTTCCGCCGCGACTGGCAGGGGCAGGCGAATCTTGAACTAAGAGACACCCGTACCGAAGGGCTGAACTTCCAGCAGTTGGTTCAGCAGGCGGTTGAGCGTAGTACAGACGTGCAGGCGCAGGAGAACTATGACAGCGCCACGCGGCTGGATGAACTGACGACCGATGTTGACCTCGATAGCGGCATTCTGGCGCTCAGTAACATGAAAGGGAAATCCTCGCTGATGCAGATGACCGGCAAAGGCACTCTCGATCTGATGAAAGAGGAAGGCGATCTGCAGTTCGGTATTCAGGTTACTGATGGTTGGCAGGGGCAGGGCAAGCTGGTGGATATTCTGAAGTCTACGGCTATTCCGCTGCGCGTTTACGGCAAATGGGAAGCCCTGAACTACAGTTTGCAGGTAGACCAGATACTGCGCCGTCAGCTACAGAACGAGGCGAAGCGTCGGTTAAATGACTGGGCGGAACGCAATAAGAATACCCAGTCCGGTAAAGACGTGAAGCAGCTCCTCGATAAGCAGTAACATCCCTAAGCCCGGCGGCATGGCGCCGCCGGGAAAATATTACACTTCGTAATCCCACTCTTCCTGCGGCGGCGGGATAATCTGCACTTTCTGTACCCTGTGGCTCTCGACCTGTAAGGTTTTCAGCGTCCACGGGCCAATCTGCACCTCTTCACCGGCTGTGGGAATGCGCTGCAGGTGTTCCATGAGCAGCCCGGCAATGGTGTGGTACTCGCGCTTTTCATCCAGCGGCAGCGGAACGTACTGCACCAGATCTTCCAGCGGCATGTGGCCATTTGCCGTCCAGCTGCCGTCGGCATTTTTCTGGATGTCGTGGCGCGCATCAATCCCTTCAGCCTCGTTTGGCAGGTTACCGGCAATGGTCTCGGTCACGTCGCTTAACGTCACAATCCCCTCGACCGAACCAAACTCATCCACCACGAAGGCAAAGTGGGTTCGCGCGTTACGGAATTGTTCCAGCGCTGACAGCAGCGGCAGCGCCTCCGGGAAGACCAGCGGCTGGCGGATCAGTACGCGCAGATCCAGCGGCTCACCGCGTAGCGACTGCTGCAACAGATCGATGACGTGCACCACGCCGAGCAGATCTTCTTCGTCATCGCCGCCGGTCACTACCAGGCGGGTATGCTGGTTTTTCTCCAGCAGCGCGCGAATTTCGCTTTCCGGCGCGCTGAGGTCGATGTGCTCGATATCGTGACGTGAAGTCATGATACTGCTGACCGTGCGCTGGTTAAGGTTGAGCACACGCTCAATCATCCGCCGTTCCTGCGGGTCGAAGATTTGCTGATCGTCCTGGTCCACCAGCAGCGAGGCGGTACCGACATCCAGCTCGGCATCCTCTTTCTTGCCGCTCAGCAGGCGCATAACCGCCTCCGTCGTGCGGCTTCGCAGCGACTGGTTAGCGGTGAGGAAGCGACGACGGTTGAAGATGGCCAGCTGGTTTAAGAACTCGATCATCACTGAGAAACCGATAGCCGCGTACAGATAACCTTTAGGTATGACGAGGCCAAAGCCTTCCGCCACCAGGCTAAAGCCAATCATCAACAGGAAGCTCAGACACAGGATAACAATGGTCGGGTGGCTGTTCACAAAGCGGGTGAGCGCTTTACTGGCCAGCAGCATCAGGCTGATGGCAATAATCACCGCCGCCATCATCACCGCCAGATGGTCGACCATGCCGACGGCAGTAATCACCGAGTCGAGCGAGAAAACGGCATCCAGCACCACAATCTGCGCCACTACGCCCCAGAAGCGCGCGCCGCGCCGCTGGGTAGGGTTATCGCTGTCTTTCCCTTCCAGCCGCTCGTTGAGCTCTACCGTGGCTTTAAAGAGCAGGAAGAAGCCGCCGACCAGCATAATGAGGTCGCGGGCGCTGAAGGTGAAATCACGGATGCTGAATAAAGGCTGGGTGAGCGTGACCAGCCACGAAATAGAGGCCAGCAGCAGAAGGCGCATCAGCATGGCCAGAATAAGCCCGGTGACGCGCGCGCGGTCGCGCTGGGTTGGCGGCAGCTTTTCCGCCAAGATGGCGATAAACACCAGATTATCAATTCCGAGAACCAGCTCAATGACGACCAGCGTCACGAGTCCCGCCCAAATAGAGGGATCGGCAATCCATTCCATACGTTGGTTAAAACCTTATGTTACAAGACAAATTGATCATGGATAAAGCCGCGGCAAAATGCAACGTCTGCCTGTGATTTATCATGACAAAATCTAAGGATATTGTGAAAATAGGGGATAATATTCCCGTGAAATATTTGATGGTGAGAAACTCACTCTGTAATCTGTCAATATAAAGAAATTCCTAAAAACACTCGATTAATTAATCTTAATATTATTCTTAAAAATATTTTTTAAGCGGCAGTTACCTTGCCTGCTATTCGCTTAACTGCAACAATTCTCTCGGTACTGAATGGAATAGCCATTTATGTGCGTCATAAAATAGTCATGCAGGGGATGTTATCCCTGCAATTATATATCCAGGAATATTCTCTATTCTTTTTATGAATGGGTGGGTTTCCTATAACAACATGATTTTTAGGTGAATTGGTAGCTGAAAGCCAAGGGCAGTAGCATGCCTGAAGGCGTGACGTAAAGCCTGAATTATTCTGTCAATAGCCTGCGGATGAATCCCAACTTTTTTAGGATATATGCCAGTTATATTCATCGGCAAATAAATGCATGGTGAGTTTACAGGTAATCAAATCGTACGGATTAATATAATTCGCACAGGATAATTTTCTGCCAAAGTGATAAATAATCAATGATGAAATCCAAACTAAAATTGATGCCATTATTGGTGTCGGTAAGCTTGATGAGTGGTTGCACCATACTTCCAGGCAGCAATATGTCTACCTATGGAAAAGATGTGATTAAGCAGCAGGATGCTGATTATGACATTGGCCGGATGGTGAATGTTTATCCGCTGACCCCGCGACTGATTGAACAATTACGCCCACGTCCCAACGTCGCGCAACCGAACATGTCGCTGGATCAGGAGTTAAGCAATTACCAGTATCGCGTCGGTTCAGGCGACGTGCTGAACGTCACGGTGTGGGATCACCCGGAGTTGACCACCCCGGCGGGGCAGTACCGTAGCTCCAGCGATACCGGTAACTGGGTCCAGCCGGACGGCACCATTTTCTATCCCTATATTGGCAAAGTGCAGGTGAAAGGGCGCACGCTGGCGGAAATTCGCCAGACCATTACCCAGCGTCTCGCCGCCTACATCACCGACCCGCAGGTTGACGTGAACGTTGCCGCCTTCCGTTCGCAAAAAGTGTATGTCTCCGGGCAGGTGAACAAATCCGGCCAGCAGGCTATCACCAACGTACCGCTGACGGTACTGGACGCGATCAACGCGGCGGGTGGTCTGAGCGAACTGGCCGACTGGCGCAACGTGGTACTGACTCACGATGGCAAAGAACAGCGCATTTCAGTGCAGGCGTTGATGCAAAACGGCGATCTGAGCCAGAACCGCTTGCTCTATCCGGGCGATATCCTCTTCGTACCGCGTAACGATGATCTCAAGGTCTTCGTGATGGGCGAAGTGAAAAAACAGAGCACGCTCAAAATGGACTTCAGCGGCATGACGCTGACCGAAGCGCTCGGCCAGGCGGAAGGCATCGACCTGACGACCTCCAATGCCAGCGGTATCTTCGTGATTCGTCCAACCAAAGCGGGCAACAACGGCAAGATGGCCAACATCTATCAGTTGGATATGTCTGATGCGACCTCACTGGTCATGGCAACCAACTTTATTCTCCAGCCGTATGACGTGGTTTACGTCACCACCGCACCGGTTGCTCGCTGGAACCGTCTGATCAACCAACTGTTGCCGACCATCAGTGGCGTTCGCTACATGACCGATTCGGCGAAAGACATTCATACCTGGTAACCGTCATGTTTAGCAAAATTCTTGTGGTTTGCGTGGGGAACATCTGTCGTTCCCCCACGGCGGAACGGCTGCTACGCAGCCATCTGCCGTCATTGACCGTCGAATCGGCGGGGCTGGGAGCATTAGTGGGTAAAGCGGCGGATGAACGCGCCGCGAGCGTTGCCGCCGAGCACGCGATTTCGCTGGAAGGGCACTGCGCGCGACAGATCTCTGGCCGTATGTGTCGTGAGTACGATCTGATTCTGGCGATGGAAAAACGTCATGTCGCCACCCTGCATGAAATGGCGCCGGAGATGCGCGGCAAGGTCATGCTGTTTGGTCATTGGGATAACGAACGCGAGATTCCCGATCCGTATCGCAAAAGCCGGGAGGCATTTGAAGCGGTGTACCAGTTACTCGACAGGTCTGCCAGCCAGTGGGCGCAGGCACTGAAAGCACAGCAGGGATAACCATGACAGATAAAGTAAAACAGATAAGCCCATCGGTCTCGGGCAACGATGAGATCGACATTGGTCGCCTTGTGGGCACCGTGGTGGAAGCCAAATGGTGGGTCATCGGCATTACCGCCCTGTTTGCCGCGCTGGCGATTGTCTACGCGCTGTTCGCCACGCCGATTTACAGCGCCGACGCACTGGTGCGCATTGAGCAAAATCAGGGCAGCGCGCTGGTGCAGGATATCAGCAACGCGCTCACCAGCAAGCCGCCGGCCTCCGAGGCGGAAATCCAGATGATCACCTCGCGTATGGTGCTCGGGAAAACCGTTGAGGATCTGGGGCTGGATATTGCCGTGAGCAAAAACACCTTTCCGATTCTGGGGGCGGGCTGGGAACGGCTGATGGGCCGCCAGAATGAGACGGTGAAGGTCAGCGCCTTTAATCGCCCGGCCTCGATGGCCGACAGCACCTTTACGCTGGAGGTTATCAACCCAACGCGCTATCGCCTGAGCAACGACGACGGTTTTAGCGCAGAAGGGAAGGTCGGGGAGACGCTGAATAAAGGCGGCGTTTCGCTGCTGGTTACCGGGATCGCCGCCCACGATGGCGCGAGTTTTACCGTCACCAAATATTCAACATTGGGGATGATCAATAACCTGCAAAATAGCCTGAGCGTCACCGAGGATGGTAAAGAGTCCGGTGTGCTGACGCTCACGATGGTGGGTGAAGACAAAGATCAGATCCGCGACATCCTCAACAGTATCGCCAACAACTACGTGGCGCAGAACGTGGCGCGCAAATCGGAAGAAGCCGCGAAAAGCCTCGAGTTCCTCGAAGTGCAGCTGCCACAGGTGCGCAGCCAGTTGGACGTGGCGGAAAACAAACTGAATACCTACCGTCAGCAGCAAGACTCCGTAGACCTGCCGCTGGAAGCGAAATCGGTGCTCGATTCGATGGTGAACATCGACGCGCAGCTGAACGAGCTGACGTTCCGCGAAGCGGAAATCTCCAAGCTGTATACCCGCATCCACCCGGCCTATCGCACGTTGCTGGAAAAACGCCGGGCGCTGGAAGAAGAGAAGGCCAAGCTGAGCAAACGCGTGACGGCGATGCCGAAAACCCAGCAGGAGATTGTACGCCTGACCCGTGACGTGGAGTCTGGTCAACAGGTTTATATGCAACTGCTGAATAAACAGCAGGAGCTGAAAATCACCCGGGCGAGCACCGTCGGCGATGTGCGGATTGTCGACCCGGCAATTACTCAGCCGGGGGTGGTGAAGCCGAAGAAAGCGTTGATCGTGCTGGGCAGCATTATTCTCGGCCTGATGTTGTCGATCGTCGGCGTGCTGCTGCGCTCGCTGTTTAACCGCGGTATCGAAAGCCCACAGGTGCTCGAAGAGCATGGCATCAATGTTTATGCCAGCATTCCGCTCTCCGAGTGGCAAAAATCGCGCGATAGCGTGAAGAGCGTCAACGGTGTGAAGCGCTATAAGCAGAGCCAGCTACTGGCGGTGGGTAACCCGACCGACCTGGCGATCGAAGCCATTCGCAGCCTGCGCACCAGCCTGCACTTCGCCATGATGCAGGCGCCGAACAACGTGCTGATGATGACCGGGGTCAGCCCGTCTATCGGTAAAACCTTCGTCTGCGCCAACCTGGCGGCGGTGATCAGCCAGACCCATAAGCGCGTACTGATGATCGACTGCGATATGCGTAAAGGCTATTCCCACGAACTGCTCGGCACCACCAATGATAACGGCCTGTCCGAGGTGCTGGTGGGGAAAGCGGCGTTTGAAAGCAGCGCGAAACGGACGTCGGTTGCCAACTTTGACCTGATCCCGCGCGGGCAGATCCCGCCAAATCCGTCGGAGCTGTTGATGGCCGAGCGCTTTAGCGAGCTGCTGAAGTGGGGTTCAGCGAACTATGACCTGGTGCTGATCGATACGCCGCCGATTCTCGCGGTTACCGATGCCGCTATCGTTGGTCGCCACGCGGGCACCACCTTGATGGTCACGCGCTATGCGGTTAACACCCTGAAGGAAGTAGAAACCAGCCTGAGCCGCTTTGAGCAGAATGGCATTGCGGTGAAAGGGGTTATCCTCAACTCGATCTTCCGCCGCGCGACGGGATACCAGGATTACGGGTACTACGAGTACGAGTATCAGTCGGATTCGAAATAATAACATCCCCCTCACCCCGGCCCTCTCCCCAAAGGGGCGAGGGAGAAAACCGAACGGTCCCCTCTCCCCTCTGGGGAGAGGGTTAGGGTGAGGGGAACAACCGCTCAAACGCTTATTCGGGGATATACCATGACAACAGACAACCCGTTGATCTCCATTTATATGCCGACCTGGAACCGACAGCAGCTGGCCATTCGCGCCATCAAATCGGTACTGCGTCAGGACTATCCTCACTGGGAAATGATTATCGTCGATGACTGCTCCAGCAGCTATGAGCAGCTTCAGCAGTTTGTCATCGAACTCAACGATCGCCGCGTACAGTACACGCGCAACGATTTTAACTCCGGAGCATGCGCGGTACGCAATCAGGCCATTCTGCAGGCCAAAGGGCAGTTTATCACCGGTATTGATGATGACGATGAGTGGACATCCAACCGCCTTTCGCTGTTTCTCGAACATAAACAGCAATTGATGGATCACGCCTTTTTGTACGCCGATGACTACGTCTGCGAAGGGGAGGTGTACTCGCAGCCTGCCAGCCTGCCGTTGTACCCGAAATCGCCGTTCTCCCGTCAGTTGTTCTATAAGCGCAACATCATTGGCAATCAGGTGTTTAGCTGGGCTTGGCGTTTTAAAGAAAGCCTGTTTGATACCGAACTGAAGGCGGCGCAGGACTACGATATTTTCCTGCGCATGGTGGTGGCCTACGGCGAGCCGTGGAAGATTGAAGCCGCTACGCAGATTCTGCACATCAACCACGGTGAAATGCAGATCACCTCGTCACCCAAAAAGTTTTCCGGCTACTTCAGCTTCTACCGCAAGCACAAAGAGAAGTTTGATCGGGCGAGTAAGAAGTATCAGCTGTTCACGCTCTATCAAATTCGTAATAAGCGCATGACCTGGAAGACGTTTCTGACGCTGCTGTCGGTGCGCAACGGCAAACGCTGGGTCGACGGACTGCGGAGTAAATGATGCTACTGGAAGATTTACATGCCAACAGCTGGAGCCTGCGCCCTTGCTGCATGGTGATCGCCTACCGTGTGGCTCATTTTTGCTCGGTGTGGCGCAAGAAAAATGTGCTGAACAACCTGTGGGCGGCGCCGGTGCTGGTGCTGTACCGCATTATCACCGAATGTTTCTTCGGCTATGAAATCCAGGCGGCGGCGACCATTGGCCGACGTTTCACCATCCACCACGGTTATGCCGTGGTGATCAATAAAAACGTGGTGGCGGGAGACGATTTCACGATTCGTCACGGCATCACTATCGGCAATCGCGGCCCGGAGAGTCTGGCGTGCCCAAGGATTGGTGATGGCGTTGAGCTGGGGGCCAACGTGATGATTATCGGCGGTATTACCATCGGTAACCACGTGACCATTGGCGCGGGCAGCGTGGTGCTGGACGACGTTCCGGACCATGCGCTGGTGGTGGGCGAAAAAGCGCGAGTGAAGGTAATCAAATGAATATTCTGCAATTTAACGTCCGTCTGGCCGAAGGCGGCGCGGCGGGCGTGGCGCTGGATCTGCATCAGCGCGCACTCCGTCAGGGGCTGTCGTCAAAATTTGTCTACGGCTATGGCAAAGGCGGTAAGAAGAGCGTCAGCCATGACCGTTATCCGCAGGTGGTGAAGCAGACCGGACGGTTAACCTCAATGGCGAACCTGGCGCTGTTCCGCCTGTTTAACCGCGATGTGTTTGGCAACCTCAATAACCTGTATCGCCAGGTCACCCGTACTGACGGCCCGGTGGTACTGCATTTTCACGTCATGCACAGCTACTGGCTGAATCTGGCGGATGTGGTGAACTTCTGCGAGCGGGTGAAGGCGCATAAAAGCGATGCGACTTTTATCTGGACGCTGCACGATCACTGGAGCGTGACCGGGCGCTGTGCCTTTCTTGACGGCTGCGAAGGCTGGAAAAGCGGCTGTCAGAAGTGCCCAACGTTGAGTAACTACCCGCCGGTGAAGGTCGATCGCGCACATGCGCTGGTCGATGAAAAACGTCAACTTTTCCGCCAGATGCTGGCGCTGGGCTGCCGTTTTATTTCACCCAGTCAGCATGTTGCCGAGGCCTTTAACAGCCTCTACGGCGCAGGGCGCTGCCAGATTATCAATAACGGGATCGACGTCGCCACCGAAGCGATTCTTGCCGAGCTGACGCCGGTAAAACGCTTCTCCTCGCGGCCTAAAATCGCCGTGGTGGCTCACGACCTGCGCTATGACGGCAAAACCAACCAGCAGCTGGTGCGCGATATTATCGCGCTGGGCGATAAGGTCGAGGTCCATACCTTTGGTAAGTTCTCGCCGTTTGAGGGCAGCAACGTGGTGAACCACGGTTTTCTGACCGATAAACGCCAACTGATGAGCGAACTGAACCCGTTGGACGCTCTGCTGTTCAGCTCGCGGGTAGATAATTACCCGCTGATTCTGTGCGAAGCGTTATCGATTGGCGTGCCGGTCATTGCTACCCATAGCGAGGCGGCAAAAGAGGTGCTGGCAAAATCCGGCGGCCATACGGTGGATGAGGCCGAGGTGCTCACCCTGGTACAGCAACCGAAAGCGGAGATCGCCGAGCAGATTTTTGGCACCACGCTGGAGAACTTTAGCGCGCGTAGCCGCAAAGCTTACAGCGGACAACAGATGCTGGAGGAATATGTCTCGTTCTATCAGAGTCTGTAGCTATCTGCTGCTGCCGTTAATCTACCTGTTGGTTAACGTGAAGCTGGCGCAGCTGGGGGAGAGCTTCCCCATTACCATTGTGACGTTCCTTCCGCTGTTGCTGCTGTTGTTTGTTGAACGCATTAATCTGAAAAAACTGATGATTGCCCTCGGACTGGGCGTGGGATTGACGTTGTTCAACTATCTGTTTGGACAATCGCTGGACCCCAGCAAATATGTCACCTCGACGATGCTGTTTGTCTATATCGTGATCATTATCGGCATGGTCTGGAGCATTCGCTTCAAAACCATTTCACCGCATAACCACCGTAAGATCCTGCGTTTTTTCTATGTGGTGATTACCCTGGTGGTGGCGCTGGCGGCGCTGGAGATGGCGCAGATTATTCTCACCGGCGGCAGCAGTTTGATAGCGACGATTTCGAAATATCTTATTTACAGTAATAGCTATGTGCTGAATTTTATCAAATTCGGTGGAAAGCGCACCACTGCGTTATATTTCGAACCGGCATTTTTTGCTCTGGCATTAATCTCAATTTGGCTTTGCATCAAACAGTTTGGTATCAAAACCCCGAAGTCTGATGCTATGATTCTGGCAGGGATAATTCTTTCTGGATCGTTTTCTGGGGTTATGACATTTATCCTGTTCTATCTGCTGGAGTGGGCTTTCCAGTACCTGAACAAAGAAGCGATCAAGAAAAAGTTACCGTTGGCGATTATCTCATTAGGCGCATTTTTTATCGGTCTGGTGTTTGCATTCCCCTATATTGCCGAGCGTATTGGTGATTTAGGAACGGAAGGATCGTCATCGTATTACCGTATAATTGGTCCATTGGTGATGGTCGGTTATTCATTAACCAGCATTGATGGGGTCGTGCGTTTTGGTTCTCTTTACGAATATGTTGCATCATTCGGAATATTTAACGGTGCGGATGTCGGTAAAACCATAGACAATGGTCTGTATCTGTTAATGATTTATTTTTCGTGGTTCGCTGTGATATTAACGGCTGGGTATCTGTACTACGTATTTAAAATGTTCATTAACGCTTTTGGGAATAATCGTAATTTCGCCGTGCAGCTGTATCTTTTCACGCCGATATCATTATTTTTTACCGGTTCGATATTTAGTCCGGAATATGCATTTTTAATTGTTTGTCCTTTTATTCTGCGTAAAGCGCTGAATATTGCTGACAGCAGATGAGGTGAAGCATGTTGTTAAGCGTGGTTACCGTCGCGTTTCGTAACGTTGATGGCGTGGTGAAAACCTGGCGTTCTCTGGCCCATCTGGCAAACGATCCCAGCCTCACTTTCGAGTGGATTGTGGTGGATGGCGGTTCTAACGATGGCACCGCAGAGTTCCTCGAAAAACGTAACGGCCAGTACCACTTACGCTACGTCAGCGAACCGGATAAAGGGCTTTACGATGCGATGAACAAAGGCATCCGCATGGCGCAGGGCAAGTTTGTGCTGTTTCTGAATTCCGGCGACAGCTTTCATCCGGATGTGTCGCAGTTCGTCCGTCAGCTGCGCGGTAAAAGCGATGATGCCATGTACCTTGGCGATGCGATGCTGGACTTTGGCGACGGCACCCAGATTCGCCGTAGCGCTAAGCAGGGTTGGTATATTTATCACAGCCTACCGGCTAGCCATCAGGCTATTTTCTTCCCGCTGCGTGGGCTGAAAAATCATCCTTATGATGTGCAGTATCGTGTCTCTTCTGATTATGCGCTGGCGGCGCGGATGTATAAGTCGGGATATGCCTTTAAACGTATTAAAGGCTTGGTGTCGGAATTTTCGATGGGCGGCGTGTCCACCACAAATAATCTACAGTTGTGCCAGGATGCAAAAAAAGTGCAGCGTGAAATATTACGTATGCCGGGCCTGCTTGCAGAATTATCTTATTTATTACGTCTGCGCACAACGGGGAAAGCAAAAGCCTTATATCACAAAGCATAAGGATACCAAATGCAGGAATTATCGGGCTTTTCGGTACCAAAAGGTTTTCGCGGCGCCGGGGGCATAAAAGTACAAATATGGTGGGCGGTTCAGGCCACATTATTTGCCTGGTCTCCACAGATATTGTATCGCTGGCGCGCATTTTTATTACGTCTGTTTGGCGCAAAAATAGGAAAAAACGTAGTCATTCGCCCGTCGGTAAAAATCACTTACCCATGGAAATTAACCATTGGAGATTATGCCTGGGTGGGCGATGAGGCAGTGTTATATACCTTGGGTGAAATAACCCTTGGGGCAAATTCGGTGGTTTCGCAGAAATGCTATTTGTGCACCGGCAGCCACGATTATCAGAGCGCGCATTTCGATATTAACGCTGCGCCGATTGTGGTTGGTGAGAAATGCTGGCTGGCGACAGATGTTTTTGTTGCCCCCGGCGTCACGATTGGCGAGGGCACAATCGTCGGTGCCCGCAGCAGCGTTTTTAAATCGCTACCGGCAAATATGATTTGCCGTGGCAATCCCGCAGTGGTTACGCGTGAGCGCGTAGAGAAAGTGACTCCCTAAACGGGACAATTTGAGGAAAATAGAATGTCAAAAGTCGCACTTATTACCGGCGTAACGGGGCAGGACGGTTCTTATCTGGCAGAACTGCTGCTGGAAAAAGGCTATGAAGTTCACGGGATTAAACGCCGTGCTTCTTCCTTTAACACCGAACGTGTCGATCACATCTATCAGGATCCGCACAGCAGCAACCCGAAATTTCACCTGCACTACGGTGATTTGACCGACAGCTCCAACCTGACGCGCATTCTGCAGGAAGTGCAGCCGGATGAAGTGTATAACCTCGGCGCAATGAGCCACGTTGCCGTGTCGTTTGAGTCGCCGGAATATACCGCCGACGTGGATGCGATGGGCACGCTGCGTCTGCTGGAAGCCATCCGCTTCCTAGGGCTGGAGAAGAAAACGCGTTTCTATCAGGCTTCCACTTCGGAACTGTACGGCCTGGTGCAGGAAATTCCACAAAAAGAGACCACTCCGTTCTATCCGCGCTCGCCGTATGCGGTCGCCAAACTGTATGCCTACTGGATCACCGTCAACTACCGTGAATCTTACGACATGTACGCCTGTAACGGCATCCTGTTCAACCACGAGTCTCCGCGCCGCGGCGAAACCTTTGTGACGCGTAAAATCACCCGTGCGATCGCTAACATCGCTCAGGGCCTGGAGAAGTGCCTGTACCTCGGCAACATGGATTCTCTGCGCGACTGGGGCCACGCCAAAGACTACGTGAAAATGCAGTGGATGATGCTGCAACAGGACCATCCGGAAGATTTCGTTATCGCCACCGGCGTGCAGTATTCGGTTCGCCAGTTCGTCGAAATGGCGGCGGCACAGCTGGGTATTAAACTGCGCTTTGAAGGTAAAGGCGTGGAAGAAAAAGGGATTGTCGTTTCCGTCACCGGTCACGATGCGCCGGGCGTGAAACCGGGCGATGTGATGGTGGCCGTGGATCCGCGCTACTTCCGTCCGGCAGAAGTTGAAACCCTGCTCGGCGACCCGACCAAAGCGCATGAAAAACTCGGCTGGAAACCGGAAACCACCCTGCAGGAGATGGTATCTGAAATGGTCGCCAAAGACCTGGAAGCAGCGAAGAAACATTCCCTGCTGAAATCCCACGGTTATGAAGTGGCGATCGCGCTGGAGTCTTAAGTATGACCAGACAACGTATTTTTGTGGCGGGCCACCGGGGAATGGTGGGCTCGGCCATCGTCCGACAGCTTGCACAACGCGGCGACGTGGATCTGGTGGTTCGCGGCCGCGATGAGCTCAACCTGCTGGATAGCCGCGAAGTGAACGACTTCTTCGCCGCTGAAAATATTGATCAGGTGTATCTGGCGGCGGCAAAGGTGGGCGGCATTGTGGCCAACAACACCTTCCCGGCGGATTTCATCTACGAGAACATGATGATTGAAAGCAACATTATTCACGCGGCGCATACGCACAACGTGAATAAGCTGCTGTTTCTCGGTTCATCGTGCATCTATCCGAAAATGGCTAACCAGCCAATGCACGAAAGCGAGCTGCTGCAGGGCACGCTGGAAGCGACTAACGAACCGTACGCGATTGCGAAAATTGCCGGTATCAAGCTGTGCGAGTCCTACAACCGCCAGCATAATCGCGACTATCGCTCGGTGATGCCGACCAACCTGTACGGGCCGAACGATAACTTCCACCCGAGCAATTCGCACGTTATTCCGGCGCTGATGCGCCGCTTCCATGAAGCGGTACAGCAAAACGCCGCGGACGTGGTGGTGTGGGGGAGCGGCACGCCGATGCGCGAGTTCCTGCATGTGGACGATATGGCGGCTGCCAGTATCCATGTGATGGAGCTGGATCGCGGCGTCTGGCTCGAAAACACGCAGCCTATGCTGTCGCATATTAACGTTGGCACCGGCGTTGACTGCACCATTCGTGAACTGGCGCAGACGATGGTGAAAGTGGTGGGCTTTAAAGGGCGGGTGGTGTTTGATGCCACCAAACCCGACGGCACGCCGCGCAAGCTGCTCGATGTTTCTCGCCTGCATCAACTGGGCTGGTACCACGAAATCTCGCTGGAGGCTGGTCTTGCCAGCACTTACCAGTGGTTTCTGGAAAGCCAGCACCGCTTCCGGGGGTAACGCATGTTTCTGAGCCAGGAAGCGTTTGCCACCGTGGTGCAGTCTACGCCGCTGATCTCCATCGATTTGATCGTCGAGAACGCGCAGGGCGAGTTTTTGCTGGGTAAGCGCAACAATCGTCCGGCGCAGGGGTACTGGTTTGTGCCGGGCGGGCGGGTACAGAAAGATGAAACGCTGGAACAGGCGTTTGCCCGCCTGACCGAGGCCGAACTGGGGCTGAGCCTGCCGATGACGGCAGGCCGCTTTTACGGAGTCTGGCAGCATTTCTATGACGAGAATTTCTGCGGTACGGATTTTTCGACCCATTACATTGTGCTTGGTTTCCGCCTGCAGGTGGACGCCGGGACCTTAACGCTGCCGGACGATCAGCATAATGAGTACCGTTGGCTGACACCGCCTGCGTTACTGGCGTCGGACAACGTTCATGAAAACAGCCGCGCCTATTTCCGGGTCGACAAATTGGCCGAGGTGCAGGGCCTATGAAGATTCTGGTGTATGGCATCAACTATTCGCCTGAACTCACCGGCATCGGCAAATACACCGGCGAAATGGTCGAGTGGATGGTGCAGCAGGGTCACGAGGTGCGAGTGATTACCGCGCCGCCGTACTATCCGGAATGGCAGGTTGGCGCGAAATACTCAAGCTGGCGTTACCGCCGGGAAAACGGCGATGCCACCGTCTGGCGCTGCCCGCTGTATGTGCCAAAGCAGCCGTCGACGCTGAAGCGTTTGATCCATCTCGGCAGCTTTGCGCTCAGCAGTTTCTTCCCGCTGATGGCCCAACGCCGCTGGAAGCCGGATCGCATTATCGGCGTAGTGCCGACGCTGTTCTGCACCCCCGGTATGCGCCTGCTGGCGAAGCTCTCCGGCGCGCGGACGCTGCTGCATATTCAGGATTATGAAGTCGACGCCATGCTGGGGTTGGGCATGGCAGGCAACGGTCGCGCCGGCAAGGTGGCAAAACTTGCCAGCGCCTTTGAGCGTAGCGGGCTGCACAACGTTGACAACGTATCGACCATCTCGCGCTCAATGATGAACAAAGCCTGCGAGAAGGGCGTTGCGCCGGAGAAGGTGATTTTCTTCCCCAACTGGTCGGAAGTTTCCCGTTTTCGCGAGGTGCCGGAAACGCTGGTGATGGCGCTGCGTCAGCGTCTTGGCCTGCCGGATGAACGCAAAATTATTCTCTACTCCGGCAATATCGGTGAGAAACAGGGGCTGGAGAGCGTGATTACTGCCGCCGAACAGCTACGTGAACAGCCGTGGCTGTTTGCCATTGTCGGTCAGGGCGGCGGTAAAGCGCGGCTGGAAAAAATGGTCGCCGAACGCGGGCTGGATAACGTCAAGTTCCTGCCGCTGCAGTCGTACGAAGATTTACCCGCGCTGCTGGCGATTGGCGACTGCCATCTGGTGATTCAGAAGCGTGGCGCCGCGGATGCGGTGTTGCCTTCCAAGCTGACCAATATTCTGGCGGTGGGCGGCAACGCGGTGATTACCGCTGAACTGCAGACCGAGCTGGGCCAGCTATGTCTGGACAATCCGGGCATTGCGGTGTGCGTGACGCCTGAATCGGTTCCGTCGCTGGTGGAAGGGATTGAGCAGGCGCTGAAGATGCCGAAGCGAAATGCGGTCGCCCGCGCCTGGGCCGAACGTTCGCTCGATAAAGAACACGTTCTCAACCAATTTATTGCTGATATTCGGGGTTAAACGATGAGTCAAACTACGCTTTTCCCGGTCGTGATGGCCGGTGGCTCGGGTAGCCGACTGTGGCCGCTGTCCAGAGTGCTGTACCCCAAACAGTTCCTGTGCCTGAAAGGGGACATGACCATGCTGCAGGCCACGGTGAACCGGCTGGACGGCGTGAAGTGCGCCAGCCCGGTGGTGATCTGCAATGAGCAACACCGCTTTATCGTGGCGGAACAGCTGCGTCAACTCAACAAGCTGACCGAAAACATTATTCTGGAACCGGCAGGGCGCAACACGGCGCCAGCCATCGCCCTGGCGGCGCTGGCGGCTAAGCGTCGCGAACCGGACTGCGACCCGCTGATGCTGGTGCTGGCGGCGGACCATGTGATTCAGGACGAAGAGGCCTTCCGCGCGGCGGTTCGTCATGCCACGCCGTATGCTGAAAATGGCAAGCTGGTGACCTTCGGTATCGTGCCGAACGTGCCGGAAACCGGCTACGGCTATATTCGCCGTGGTGATGTCACGCCGGGTACCGACGACACGCTGGCCTTCGACGTCGCGCAGTTTGTCGAAAAACCCAATCTCGATACCGCACAGGCCTATGTCGCCAGCGGTGAATATTACTGGAACAGCGGCATGTTCCTGTTCCGCGCCGGGCGCTATCTGGAAGAGCTGGGCAAATATCGCCCGGATATTCTTCGCGCCTGCGAAAAAGCGATGGACGTCACCGACCCGGATCTCGACTTTATCCGCGTCGATGAAGCGGCGTTCCTGAGCTGCCCGGACGAATCCATCGATTATGCGGTGATGGAGCAGACCGCGGATGCGGTAGTGGTGCCGATGGACGCGGGCTGGAGCGATGTCGGCTCCTGGTCATCGCTGTGGGAGATAAGCAACCATACGCCGGAAGGCAACGTGCACCATGGCGATGTCATCAGCCATAAAACCGAAAACAGCTATGTCTATGCAGAGTCTGGCCTGGTGACGACCGTCGGGGTAAAGGACCTGGTGGTGGTGCAAACCAAAGACGCGGTGCTTATCGCCGATCGCAACGCGGTGCAGGACGTGAAAAAGGTGGTCGAGAAGATTAAGGCCGACGGCCGCCACGAACACCACATCCACCGGGAAGTCTACCGCCCGTGGGGCAAGTATGACTCGATTGATTCCGGCGATCGCTATCAGGTTAAGCGCATCACCGTGAAGCCGGGGGAAGGGCTGTCGCTGCAGATGCATCACCACCGGGCGGAACACTGGATCGTGGTGGCGGGCACCGCCAAAGTCACTCTCAATGACCAAATTACGCTGCTGGGTGAGAACGAATCTATCTATATCCCCCTTGGCGTCACCCACTGCCTGGAAAACCCGGGGAAAATCCCGCTCGACCTGATTGAGGTGCGATCTGGCGCCTATCTGGAAGAGGACGACGTGGTGCGTTTCCAGGATCGTTACGGGCGCGTGTAGCGCCCGGCTGGCCGGATAAGCGCGGCGCATCCGGCAAATCACGACACCAAAATTGATGGCCATAACGGTCAGGGCGAACTGTTGCCTGAAGAAAGGTAAAAACATGACGAAATTAACCTGTTTTAAAGCCTACGACATCCGCGGCAAGCTCGGTGAAGAGCTGAATGAAGACATCGCGTGGCGCATTGGCCGCGCTTACGGTGAATATCTGAAGCCGAAAATTATCGTGCTGGGCGGCGATGTGCGCTTGACCAGCGAGGCGCTGAAACTGGCGTTAGCCAATGGCCTGCGCGACGCGGGCGTTGACGTGCTCGATATCGGGCTTTCCGGCACCGAAGAGATTTACTTCGCCACCTTCCATCTCGGCGTTGATGGCGGTATCGAAGTGACCGCCAGCCATAACCCGATGGATTACAACGGCATGAAGCTGGTGCGGGAAGGCGCACGCCCCATCAGCGGCGATACCGGCCTGCGCGACGTACAGCGCCTGGCGGAAGCCAACGACTTCCCGCCGGTCAATGAGGCCGCGCGCGGTAGCTACCAGAAAATCAACCTGCGTGACGCCTATATCGACCACCTGCTGGGCTACATCAACGTGCAAAACCTGACGCCGCTGAAGTTGGTGGTGAACTCCGGTAACGGCGCGGCAGGCCCGGTGATTGACGCGCTGGAAGCCCGCTTCAAAGCGCTGAATGTGCCGGTGAACCTGATCAAAGTGCACAACACCCCGGACGGAACCTTCCCGCACGGTATTCCTAACCCGCTGCTGCCGGAGTGCCGCGCGGATACCCGCGATGCGGTCATCAAATACGGTGCCGATATGGGTATCGCTTTTGATGGCGACTTCGACCGCTGCTTCCTGTTCGACGAGAAAGGGCAGTTTATCGAGGGCTACTACATCGTCGGCCTGCTGGCGGAAGCCTTCCTCGAAAAGAACCCCGGCGCGCGCATCATTCACGACCCGCGTCTGTCGTGGAACACCGTGGACGTCGTCACGGCGGCGGGCGGCACGCCAGTGATGTCGAAAACTGGTCATGCCTTTATTAAAGAGCGCATGCGTCAGGACGACGCGGTTTACGGCGGTGAAATGAGCGCTCACCACTACTTCCGTGATTTTGCCTACTGCGACAGCGGCATGATCCCCTGGCTGCTGGTCAGCGAACTGCTGTGCCTGAAGGGCAAAACGTTGGGTGAACTGGTGCGCGACCGCATGGCGGCGTTCCCGGCGAGCGGTGAAATCAACAGTCATCTGGCGGCACCGTCAGAAGCGATTGCCCGCGTGGAAGCACACTTTGCCGGCAGCGCGCTGGAGATCGACCGTACTGACGGCATCAGCCTGGCGTTTGCCGACTGGCGCTTCAACCTGCGTTCTTCCAATACCGAACCGGTGGTGCGCTTAAACGTGGAGTCTCGCGGAAATACGCCGCTGATGCAGGCGCGAACGCAGGACATTCTGGCGTTGCTTAATCAGTAATTATTGCCCCTCACCCTAACCCTCTCCCCAGAGAGGAGAGGGAACCGAACGTGCAGGCTGCGGATTGGTTTTTCTCCCTCGCCCCTTTGGGGAGAGAGGCGGGGTGAAGGGAAACGACGAATAGGACCAACGATGACGACTCTAAAAAAGCGCGAACGAGCTAAAACGAATGCATCGTTAATCTCCATGGTGCAGCGTTTTTCCGACATCACCATCATGTTGGGGGGATTGTGGCTGGTGTGTCAGGCGGTTGCGTTGCCGTTTTTATATCTCCATCTGTTGATGGCGCTGGTGACGCTGGTCGTTTTCCAGATGATTGGCGGGATTACCGATTTCTACCGCTCCTGGCGCGGCGTGCGTATCACCACCGAATTGCTGCTGCTGTTGCAGAACTGGACGCTGAGCCTGGTGTTTGCCGCCGGACTGCTGGCGTTTAACGATGATTTTAATACCAACTTTACCATGTGGCTGGCGTGGTATCTGATTAGCACCATCGGCATGCTGGCGAGCCGCGCGTTCATTCGCTACGGCGCTGGCATGCTGCGCCATCGCGGCTATAACACCCGCTATGTGGCCGTCGCCGGGGACATGCCGGAAGGGCAGGCGCTGCTCGAAAGCTTCCGCAACCAGCCGTGGCTGGGCTATGAAGTGGTCGGCAGCTATTACGATGCTAAACCAGGCGGCGTTAACGCCGACTGGATGGGCAATCTTGAACAACTACTCGACGATGCCCGCAGCGGCAAAATCCACAACGTCTACATCTCGATGGCGATGCAGGAAGAGAGCCAGATTAAAGAGGTGGTCCGTTCTCTCGCCGACACCACCTGCTCGGTGCTGCTGATCCCGGATGTTTTCACCTTCAACATCCTGCATTCACGCGTAGAGGTGGTGAACGGTATTCCGCTGGTGCCGCTGTACGACACGCCGCTCTCCGGGGTGAATCGTATTATCAAACGGCTGGAGGATATCGTGTTGGCGCTGGGCATTCTGCTGCTGATTTCGCCTGCGCTGTGCTGTATCGCGCTGGCGGTGAAGCTGAGTTCGCCGGGCCCCATCATCTTCCGCCAGACCCGCTACGGTATGGATGGTAAGCCGATCAAAGTGTGGAAATTCCGCTCGATGAAGGTCATGGAGAACGACAAGGTGGTGAAACAGGCGACGCAAAACGACCCGCGTGTGACCCGTGTCGGCAACTTCCTGCGCCGCACCTCGCTGGATGAATTGCCGCAGTTTATCAACGTGCTCACCGGCGGCATGTCTATCGTCGGCCCGCGTCCGCACGCGGTGGCGCACAACGAACAGTACCGTCAACTGATTGAAGGCTACATGCTGCGCCACAAAGTGAAGCCTGGTATTACCGGCTGGGCGCAGATCAACGGCTGGCGCGGTGAAACCGATACCCTCGAGAAGATGGAAAAACGGGTGGAGTTCGATCTCGAATACATCCGCGAGTGGAGCCTGTGGCTCGATATCAAGATCGTCTTCCTGACGGTATTCAAAGGCTTTGTCAACAAAGCAGCCTACTGAGGAAGTGACATGGGCCTGAGAGAAAAAACCATCAATGGCGCGAAATGGTCGGCGATGGCGACGGTGGTGATTATTGGCCTGGGGCTGGCGCAGATGACCGTGCTGGCGCGGCTGTTTGACGGCCATCAGTTTGGTCTGCTCACCGTGTCGCTGGTGATTATCGCGCTGGCGGACACGCTGTCGGATTTTGGTATCGCCAACTCGATTATTCAGCGTAAAGCCATCAGCCAGATTGAGCTGACCACGCTCTACTGGCTGAACGTCGGGCTGGGGATTGCGGTGTTTGCCGCGGTGTATCTGCTGAGCGATACCATTGCGCGGTTGCTGCACAACCCGGATCTCGCGCCGTTGATCAAAACGCTGTCGCTGGTCTTCGTGGTGATCCCCCACGGCCAGCAATTTCGTGCGCTGATGCAAAAAGAGCTGGAGTTTAACAAAATCGGCTCCATTGAGACCGCAGCGGTGCTGTCGGGCTTTACCTTTACGGTGATTAGCGCCTGCTTCTGGCCGCTGGCGATGACCGCAATTTTGGGTTATCTGGTCAACAGCGCCGTGCGTACGCTGCTGTTCGGCTATTTTGGCCGCAAGATTTACCGTCCAGGTCTGCATTTTTCGCTGACCACGGTCATGCCGAACCTGCGCTTCGGCGCGTGGCTGACGGCGGACAGTATTGTTAACTACATCAACACTAACCTGTCGACGCTGACGCTCGCGCGCATCCTCGGCGCCAGCGTGGCCGGGGGCTATAACCTCGCCTACAACGTGGCGGTGGTGCCGCCGATGAAGCTTAACCCAATCATCACCCGCGTGCTGTTCCCGGCGTTCGCCAAGATTCAGGACGACACCGACAAGCTGCGAGTGAACTTCTACAAGCTGCTGTCGGTGGTGGGGATCATCAATTTCCCGGCGCTGTTGGGGCTGATGGTGGTGAGCAATAACTTTGTGCCGCTGGTGTTCGGCGACAAATGGCTGCACATCGTGCCAATCCTCCAGTTGCTGTGCGTGGTGGGGCTGCTGCGCTCGGTGGGCAACCCAATCGGTTCGCTGCTGATGGCTAAAGCGCGAGTGGATATCAGCTTTAAATTCAACGTCTTTAAGACCTTCCTGTTTATTCCTGCGGTGATTATCGGCGGGCAGCTCGGCGGCGCGATTGGCGTCACGCTGGGCTTCCTGCTGGTGCAAATCATCAACACCATCCTCAGCTATTTCGTGATGATCAAACCGGTGCTGGGGCCGGGCTACCGCGATTACCTGCTGAGCCTGTGGCTGCCGTTCCGTCTCTCTCTGCCGACGTTGATTTCAAGCTACGCGGTGGGGCGACTGCTGGAAGGCAGCGTTTCGCTCTCGGCGCTGCTGGCGATGCAGGTGCTGGCGGGGGTAGTCAGCTTTGCGCTGGTGATCATGCTGTCACGCCACAGCCTGTTGCTTGAACTAAAAAAACCGCTCTGTCGGAGCGGAAAACTGAAAACGTTATTACGCGTTCCTGATTGATTTGCTTGAACCCCTTTTTGATGAGGCCATGATGAAATTACTAATTTTGGGAAACCACACCTGCGGCAACCGCGGCGACAGCGCGATTATGCGCGGCCTGCTCGATGCGATTCTTCGCCAGCAGCCGGACGTTGAAATGGACGTAATGAGCCGTTTCCCGATCAGTTCCTCCTGGTTGCAGGGGCGTGAGATTATTGCCGATCCGCTGTATCAGCTGAGCCAGAAACAGCAGGCGGCTGCAGGGGTGAGCGGGCGCGTGAAGAAAGTGCTGCGTCGCCGCTTCCAGCACAAGATCCTGCTGGCCAAGGTGACCGGCGAAGGCAAACTGCGCAACTTTGAAATTGCGCCAGAGTTTCATGAGTTTGTGCGCTTCCTTGGCAACTATGACGCGATTATTCAGGTAGGTGGGTCGAACTACGTCGATCTCTACGGCTTGACTCACTTTGAGTACCCGCTGTGCGCCTTTATGGCCAACAAGCCTATCTACATGATTGGCCACAGCGTTGGCCCGTTCCAGAACCCGGACTTCAACGAGCTGGCGAACTACGTCTTTGGCCGCACTAACGCGTTGATTCTGCGTGAAACCGTCAGCCGTGAGCTGATGGCGAAGGCGAATATCGACACCGGTAAGGTGGAGCAGGGCGTGGACACCGCCTGGCTGGTTGAGCATCGTAACGACAGTTTCGAACCGAGCTACGCGGTACAGCACTGGCTGAACCTGACCGCACAGCGTAAAACCGTGGCGATTACTCTGCGCGAGCTGGAGCCGTTTGATAAGCGTCTGGGTACAACCCAGCAGGCCTATGAAAAAGCGTTTGCCGAGGTGGTGAACCGTATGATTGACGACGGTTATCAGGTGCTGGCGCTTTCTACTTGCACCAGTATCGACCGCTACAACCGCGATGACCGCATGGTCGCGCTGCGCATGGCGCAGTACGTCAAAAACCGCGAGCATTTCCACATCGCCATGGACGAACTTAATGACGTGGAGATTGGCAAAATTCTTGCCTCCTGCGAACTGACCATTGGTACCCGCCTGCACTCGGCGATCATCTCGATGAACTTCGGCACGCCGGCGATTGCCATTAACTACGAGCACAAATCAGCGGGCATTATGCAGCAGCTGGGTATGCCTGAGATGGCCATCGACATTCGTCACCTGCTCGACGGCTCGATGCAAGGCGTGGTGGGCGATATTCTCAACCAGCTTCCGGCGCTGGGCGAGAAAGTCGCCGCGGCGGTGGAGGGGGAACGCCAGAAGGGCTTCACCATGATTGAATCGGTGCTGAACCGCATCCGGGAGGGCCGATGAAAGTCAGCTTCTTCCTGCTGAAATTTCCTTTATCGTCTGAGACGTTTGTCTTAAACCAGATCGTGGCGTTCATCGAGATGGGTTATGAGGTGGAGATTGTCGCCCTACAAAAGGGCGACCTGACCAATACTCATGCGGCTTATACCCAGTATCAACTGGCGGACAAAGTTCGCTGGTTACAGGATGAGCCGTCAACGGCGCTGGAGAAGCTACGCTATCGCGCGTTCAGCACGTTGCGCGGTTTACACCGTCCCGCCGTCTGGCGGGCGTTAAACGCGCGGCGCTACGGGCAGGAGGCGCGCAATCTGATCCTCTCTTCTATCTGTAGCCGCACTCCCGCGCCGATTGTCGCCGATGTTTACATCGCCCACTTTGGCCCGGCAGGAGTGACCGCCGCCAAGCTGCGCGAACTGGGGGTGATCGACGGGAAGATAGCCACCGTCTTTCACGGTATTGATATCTCAAGCCGCGGAGTGTTGAACCACTACACCAGCGAATATCAGCAGCTGTTCCGCCGCGGCGACATGATGTTGCCCATCAGCCAACTGTGGGCAGACCGGCTGCAGGCGATGGGCTGCCCGACGGATAAAATTACCGTATCAAGAATGGGCGTAAACATGGACCGCTTCTCGCTGCGCCCGCTAAAAGCGCCCGATGGCTGCTTGCAGATACTCTCCGTTGCGCGTCTGACCGAGAAAAAGGGGCTGCATGTGGCGATTGAAGCCTGCCGCCAGCTGAAAGAGCGTGGCGTCAACTTTCGCTATCGCATCCTCGGCATCGGGCCGTGGGAGCGCCGTCTGCGCACCCTGATTGAACAGTATCAGCTGGAAGATCACGTAGAAATGCCGGGTTTTAAGCCCAGCCATGAAGTGAAAATGCTGCTTGATGAAGCTGACGTCTTCCTGCTGCCCTCGGTAACGGGGGCCGATGGCGATATGGAAGGTATTCCGGTGGCGCTCATGGAGGCGATGGCGGTGGGGATCCCGGTGCTGTCGACGGTCCACAGCGGCATCCCGGAACTGATTGACTCCGGTCATTCCGGCTGGCTGGTGGAGGAGTACGACGCCACGGCGCTGGCAGACAAACTGCAATCACTTGGCCGGATGGATGCGCACAGCCTGCAGCCGGTGCTGGCGCGCGCACGTGAGAAAGTCGAAACCGATTTTAATCAGCAGGTGATTAACCGGCAGCTTGCCAGCCTGCTGCAGACGCTTTGCTAAGGAGGCGCTATGCACACCTTAACCCGACGTTACTTCCTTATCGCCGGGGCAACGCTTGCCGCGGCCTTACCGGTACTTTCAGCAACCGCCGCGCGTGCTGCTGAGAAGCGCTCGGCAGTGGACATACGTGACTACGTGCACAATGGCGACTGGATCCGCGCGTTCAATGAGGCCTTCGCGCAGGCCGACACCGTCAACGTGCCAGCGAGTGTGGTTTGCGACAATATCAATACGGCGATTACGCTGCCGCCGGGGAAAACGCTGGCGGTTGCCGGTGCCCTGAAAGGCAACGGGCGCGGGCGCTTTATCCTGCAAAAGGGCTGCCAGGTGATCGGCAGCGGTGAAGCCAGCCTCTACAACATTACGCTGGACGTCCGTGGTAGTGATTGTACGATTGCCGGATTGACGATGAGCGGCTACGGCCCAGTGGTGCAGATTTTCATCGGCGGGAAAGACAAGCGTACGCTGCGTAACCTGACCATTACCCGCCTGACCATCACCAAAGCCAATTACGGTATTCTGCGTCAGGGCTACCATAATCAGTGGCTTGATGTGAACATCACCCACTGCCACTTCAGCTATCTGCAGGGCGACGCCATTGAGTGGAACGTGGCGATTAACGACCGCAATATCCTTATCTCCGACCACGTCATCGACCATATCGACTGCACCAACGGTAAGGTCAACTGGGGCATCGGGATCGGCCTGGCCGGCAGCACCTACGATAATGGCTACCCGGAAGAGCAGGCGGTGAAAAACTTTGTCGTCGCCAACATCACCGGCAGCAACTGCCGCCAGCTGGTGCACGTGGAAAACGGCAAACACTTTATTATACGTAATGTGAAAGCCAGCAATATCACGCCGGAATTCAGCAAGCAGGCGGGAATAGATAACGCCACGGTGGCGATCTACGGCTGTGATAATTTCGTTATTGATGGTGTCGATATGGTTAATAGCGCGGGAATGCTGATTGGCTACGGTGTTATCAAAGGTAATTATTTGTCGATACCGCAAAACTTCCGCCTGAATAATATACAGATGGACAACAGTGCTTTGGCCTATACGGTCCGCGGTATTCAAATTTCCTCGGGTAACAACCCCTCGTTTGTCTCTATCACCAACCTGTCCATGAAGCACGCTTCGCTGGAGATTCATAACAAACCGCAACACATTTTTTTGAGGAACATCAACGTGATGCAGCTCTCCTTTCGTGGGCCTGCGCTGAAGCTGAACTTCGATTTACGCAAGGATGTGCGTGGGAAGTTTATGGCGAAGCAGGATACGCTGCTGTCGCTGGCGAACGTGAGGGCGGTGAATGAGAAAGGGCAGGCGGCGGTGGATATTGATCGGGTCGATCAGCATGTTGTCAACACAGAACGCCTCAATTTTGCGCTGCCGCGCCGCTGAGCACGGCAATCCACTGAATTATCGGATTACATCCAGGGATCATCCTGACTCAAATCAGTACTATGACAAAACAGAGTGGATTAAACATGTTTAATCGCTATAATTCATCAACCGATATATAGGTGGACAAGATAATGGTTAATTTGAAAGCAGTCATTCCGGTAGCGGGATTGGGTATGAACATGCTACCTGCCACGAAGGCCATCCCTAAAGAGATGCTGCCGATCGTTGACAAGCCGATGATTCAGTACATCGTCGACGAAGTGGTTGCTGCAGGGATCAAAGAAATCGTTCTGGTCACACACGCATCGAAAAACTCGGTGGAAAACCACTTCGATACCTCGTATGAACTGGAAGCACTGCTTGAGCAGCGCGTGAAGCGTCAGCTGCTGGCTGAAGTTCAATCTATCTGTCCTCCTGGCGTGACCATCATGAACGTTCGCCAGGCGCAGCCGTTGGGCCTGGGACACTCTATCCTGTGCGCACATCCGATTGTCGGCGATAACCCGTTTGTGGTTGTGTTGCCGGATATCGTGCTGGACAACGCAAGCGCCGACCCGCTGCGCTACAACCTTGCCGCCATGGTGGCGCGTTTCAACGAAACCGGGCGTAGCCAGGTGCTGGCGAAACGTATGCCGGGCGACCTGTCTGAATACTCCGTCATCAAAACGAAAGAGCCGCTGGATGTCGAAGGTAAAGTTAGCCGTATCGTTGATTTTATCGAAAAACCTGACCAGCCGCAGACGCTGGAATCCGATCTGATGGCCGTAGGCCGCTATGTACTTTCCGCTGATATCTGGCCTGAACTGGCGAAGACCGTGCCGGGGGCGTGGGGCCGAATTCAACTGACGGATGCGATCGCCGAACTGGCGAATAAGCAGTCTGTTGACGCGATGCTGATGACGGGTGAGAGCTACGACTGCGGGAAGAAGATGGGGTATATGCAGGCGTTTGTGCAGTATGGGTTGCGCAACCTGAAGGAAGGGGCTAAGATCAGGAAAAGTATTGAAAAGTTGTTATCTTAAGTCGTTTCTCAGTAAACGATAAAGCAAATTTAAGAACGGCGTTTTAGAACGGCAGATGGGCATAAGTATGTAGGGTAACCTACTACTAGCTTCACTGCCTTTTTATTTCATAAAACAAAGTAAAAAATAACAATAGGTTAGAAATGTAGGCGTTGCATATCGTTTATAAGATTTTTCCTTGAGTTCAAATGCATTTAAGACGAAAATAGTTGCCGAAATTTTTTGGGTTTGCAGGTGGGAGTCGTTGCGGATTTTTACCTTGACATAAATGATTTTTATCATTGAAGGTGCAGTGCGCTGGTAGCTGGAGAGCCAGGGGCGGTAGCGTGTCTAATCATAAGTGTCTTTTTTAATATTCAGATTGTTCTTAACAAACATTCATATTATCAAGCCATAAGTTATAAGTCATAGCGGAAATTCAAAGTGAAAATACTGGTTACAGGTGGTGCAGGTTTTATTGGGTCTGCAGTTGTTCGTCATATAATTAATAATACGCAAGACTCTGTCATCAATGTTGATAAACTTACCTATGCAGGTAATTTGGAATCTCTGACAGAGATTGAGAATAACGAGCGGTATAAATTTGAGCATGCGGATATTTGCGACAGCGTTGCAATAGCCAATATTTTTGCACATCACCAACCAGATGCAATAATGCATTTGGCAGCCGAAAGCCACGTTGATCGTTCAATCACAGGCCCTGCAGACTTTATTGAAACCAATATTGTTGGAACATATATCTTACTAGAAGAAGCTCGTAAGTATTGGCTAGCACTTAGTGAAGATCGCAAAGGTGCATTTCGCTTCCACCATATTTCTACGGATGAGGTTTATGGTGACCTTCCTCATCCGGATGAAGTATCGTCAGATACAATATTGCCATTGTTTACAGAACAAACTTCATATTCCCCTAGCAGTCCATATTCCGCCTCTAAGGCATCCAGTGATCACTTAGTTCGTGCATGGCGGCGTACATATGGATTACCCACCATAGTGACAAATTGTTCTAATAATTATGGGCCGTACCATTTCCCTGAAAAACTCATTCCGTTAATTATTCTGAATGCAATTGCGGGTAAACTTTTACCTGTTTATGGGAACGGTGAGCAAATTCGAGATTGGTTATATGTTGAAGATCATGCCCGGGCACTTTATGAAGTCGTCACAAAGGGTGTGCCGGGAGAAACATATAATATTGGTGGTCATAACGAACGTAAAAATATCGATGTAGTGAAAACTATTTGTCGCATTCTCGATGAATTGATTGCAGATAAACCAGATGGCATTGAAAATTTTGAACAGTTGATTCGGTATGTTAGCGATCGTCCAGGGCATGACCTTAGATATGCCATTGACGCCAGTAAAATTAAACAAGATTTAGGTTGGGTGCCGCAAGAAACGTTTGAAACGGGTATCACTAAAACCATTCACTGGTATTTAAATAATAAAGAATGGTGGCAGCGTGTGATGGATGGTTCGTACGCTGGTGAACGCTTAGGGCTCGTAGAGTAGTAAGGATAAAAGATGAAAGGTATTATTTTAGCAGGCGGCTCTGGCACTAGATTGTATCCAATAACTCGTGGTGTATCAAAACAACTATTACCAATCTATGATAAACCAATGATTTATTACCCGCTTTCCACACTTATGCTAGCGGGTATTCAAGATATATTAATAATAACCACTGAAGAAGATAATGCGAGTTTCCAGCGGTTACTCGGTGATGGCAGTAATTTTGGTATTCGGCTTAATTATGCCGTGCAACCCAGCCCTGATGGATTAGCGCAGGCATTCCTCATTGGTGAGAAATTTATAGGAAACGATAAAGTTTGTTTGGTGCTGGGTGATAATATTTTTTATGGCCAATCATTTATCAAAATCCTGCAGAATGCTGTTGCAAGAGAATACGGTGCAACAGTATTTGGTTATCAAGTGAAAGACCCTGAACGCTTCGGTGTAGTTGAATTTGATAGCGAGATGCGGGCTGTATCTATTGAAGAAAAACCGTCAAAACCAAAATCAAATTATGCAGTCACTGGACTTTACTTCTATGATAATCGCGTTATCGATTTCGCTAAAAAAGTTAAACCTTCAGTGAGAGGGGAGCTGGAGATTACTGATCTTAATGACATGTATCTCAAAGAAGGTACTCTTAACGTAGAGCTACTGGGGCGTGGTTTTGCTTGGTTGGATACAGGGACCCACGAAAGTTTGCATGAAGCGTCATCCTTCGTGCAAACCATCCAGAATGTTCAGGGCCTCAAGGTTGCATGTCTTGAAGAGATTGCATTAAGAAATGGTTGGTTAAGCAAAGAAGAAGCAATAAAAAATGCACTACCTATGAAGAAAAATGATTATGGTCAATACATTATAGCACGTGCAAAAGGTGAATGATGGATGCTAGAAAAAATGGAGTCCTGATTACAGGCGGTGCTGGGTTTATAGGTAAAGCATTGATCACCGAAATGGTCGAAAGGCAGATCCCACTAGTGTCGTTCGATATTTCGGATAAACCAGACTCGTTGCCTGAGCTAAGTGAATATTTTAACTGGTATAAATTTAGCTACCTCGAATCTTCTCAGCGTATAAAAGAACTGCATGAGATAGTTAGCCGCCACAATATTAAGACAGTTATTCATTTGGCAACAACTATGTTTCCACATGAATCGAAAAAAAATATCGATAAAGATTGTCTGGAAAATGTTTATGCGAATGTCTGTTTTTTCAAAAACCTATATGAAAATGGTTGTGAGAAAATTATATTTGCATCATCGGGTGGCACTGTTTACGGAAAATCCGATACACCATTTTCTGAAGATGATGCACTTTTACCAGAGATCAGTTATGGCTTAAGCAAAGTTATGACTGAGACATACTTACGATTTATTGCTAAAGAACTCAATGGTAAATCCATATCATTGCGGATCTCAAATCCTTATGGAGAAGGGCAGAGAATAGATGGTAAGCAAGGTGTAATACCAATATTTTTAAATAAAATCTCAAATGATATTCCAATTGATATTATTGGTTCAATTGAGAGTAAAAGAGATTATATTTATATAAGTGATCTTGTACAAGCCTTCATGTGTTCATTAGAATATGAAGGACATGAAGATATTTTTAACATAGGTTCTGGAGAATCTATTACGTTAAAAAAACTTATTGAAACTATCGAATTTAAATTGAATAAAAAGGCAGTAATCGGTTTTCAAGATCCTATCCATACCAATGCTAACGGAATTATTTTAGATATTAAGCGAGCTATGGCTGAGTTAGGATGGCGTCCGACGGTTGTACTCGATGATGGCATTGATAAATTAATAAAATCAATTAGGTGTAAGTAATTATGAATAAGGTCCTTATCATTGGTAGTGGATTTAGCGGTGCAACAATAGCAAGACTGTTGGCTGAAGAGAATATTAAAGTAAAGATAATAGACGACAGAAAGCATATTGGTGGTAACTGCTATGATGAGCGGGATGAGAAAACAGGCATTAATGTCCACGTTTATGGACCGCATATTTTCCATACGGATAATGAAGATGTATGGAATTTTGTGAATAAATATGGGACATTCCAGCCATATACAACGAGGCTTAAAGCGAATGCAAAAGGCCAGATTTATTCGTTACCTGTAAATCTTCATACAATTAATCAATACTATAAAACAGCATTGTCTCCTACTGAAGCCAGGAAACTGATTGCGAGCAAAGGTGATCAGACAATTAATGATCCTCAGTCTTTTGAAGAACAAGCTTTAAAATTTGTTGGTGAAGATTTATACAAAACATTCTTTTATGGCTATCCTAAAAAACAGTGGGGTATGGAGCCAAAGGAAATACCAGCATCTGTATTAAAGCGTCTCCCAGTACGTTTTAACTATGATGATAACTATTTTTTCCATAAATTCCAGGGCATACCTCGTGATGGCTACACACCATTATTTCAAAATTTACTGAACCACCCAAATATAGAGTTTGAATTAGGAAAGAAAGTAAATAGAGCAACTGTTGAAGAATTAATCACCTCCGAGCAATACGGACATGTATTTTTCTCTGGAGCGATTGATCATTTCTACGACTATGAATTTGGCATGTTGCAATATCGTACGCTGGATTTTGAAAAGTTTTACAGCGAAGACGATGATTATCAGGGTTGTGTTGTAATGTCTTATTGTGATGAAGATGTTCCTTATACCCGCGTAACGGAACATAAATATTTCACGCCATGGGAAGAGCATAAAGGAAGCGTGTTATACAAAGAGTTTAGTCGTAGTTGCGATAAAGAAGATATTCCATATTATCCAGTTAGACTTGTCTCTGGAAATAGCATATGGAACAAATATGAACAAAAGGCAAAAGAAGAGACTAATATAACATTCATCGGGCGTTTGGCTACATATCGCTATCTCGATATGGATGTCTGTATTAAAGAAGCTATTGAATGTGCTCAATTGTATATAAAGAATAATAAAGAATGATATATACGGTAGTCATGGTCTCGTATAATCGGACGAGCAAGTTAAAAGAATCGATAGTACAGCTTTTAGCAACAAATATTAATGAAATTATTATTGTTGACAATCATTCAGGTAAAGAAACAAGAGCCATATTAGAGGAAGCCTCACTTCAGGATGAACGTGTTAAAATCATAAATCTTGATGAGAATAGAGGAGCATCATTTGGTTTCAGCATTGGGTTGAACTACGTTGAAGAAAAATATGAGCAGTCTGTGACGACTTTCCTAGATGATGATGCGTATTTTGATCAAGTATTCCTTGATAACTTAAAAATCGAATGTAAGCACTATGAATATCGATTTCCTTTTATAACCCCCAAGGTTATCAATAAAAAAGGAATGCGTTTAACGATGAATCGGCCAATGACCTGCATTCCCAGGTCCTTGTTCAAAGTAGTAAAATATTTAAAAAATAGAAGACAGTTTGGGGAGAAAAATGAGCTTGTGGAAGCAGCAAGTTTTATAGGGTTAACGATTGTTAACACTGCTGATGATAAAAAATCATTACTTATCCCGATTGATTATTTTATTTATTATGATGATCTCACCTTCACTCATCGATTAGCTAAAAAAAATGGTGAACTAGGTATTTATCTTAATGATCTAGTTGTCATGCATGATATTGAGGGGGGCGTGAGGAAATATGATGCCTTTAGGTTGTCATATTTACTATCAAACAGTATTAAATTTAGCAAAGAGGTTGGTGATACACTATATATTTATTCTATGTTTATTCACTGCTATCATTTTTTAAATTGCCTGAAGAATTTAAAACTGACAGTCTTTGTTAGAGCTCTATTGAGAAAAAGGTAACATGAGTATCATGTCGTTAAAAACCCTTGAATTGGTTTGGGTTAAAGCAAAGCTTAATCTAAAATCAGAAGCATCAATAAACTATTTAAGTTATGCTTGGTGGATTATCGAACCAGTCCTTCAAATGGCAATTTACTATTTGGTTTTTGCATATCTTCTTAAGCAAGGTGGTCATGATTACGTCCCATTCCTGTTAACTGGACTGATCCCCTGGATATGGTTTGGTCGCAGCGTTAGTCATGCGCAAGGGAGTATCATTCAAGGAAAGTACCTAATGAATCAGGTACATATTTCTAAGATATTCTTCCCTTTGACATTTATATTGCAGGATGCGTTAAAGCAGATACTTGTATTTATTCTGCTATTTATTTTTTTAGTCTTGTACGGCTATGATTATACTCTTGGCTTGCTTTGGATTATTCCAGTCATTTTTGTTCAGCTATTATTAATAGTTGCATTTTCTTTGATAGTGTCAATCATTGTTCCCTTTGTCAGAGATTTTTCATTTGTAATTGAAACCGGCCTTCAAATTATGATGTTTTGCTCAGGTATATTTTTCAATTACAAAAGTATACCGGCGATGGAATCGAAGATTTTCTTCATTAACCCGATGGCAGTAATTCTTAGTTCGTACCGTGATGTATTGATGTATCATAATGCACCAAATATTAAGCTGCTCGCATATGTAGTTCTGCTTTCTTTAATTATGATTTCTATTTCGTTGTATGCATTTAAGAGATTAGAATTCATCTTCCCACGAGTTGTTCAGAAATGAAGAATGAAAAGATTATTGAGCTAAAAAACGTAGGTTTAGTTTATAGAGAAAAGAAAACACTCTTTACTTACGATGAATATGAAGCTTTGACAAACATTACATTCGATGTTTATCGTGGCGAAACTCTTGGAATAATTGGGCGTAATGGAGCAGGGAAATCTACATTACTACGAGTTCTGGCGGGTATTATTAAGCCTGATTCTGGGCAAATAACTATTCATTCAAACAGTATTTCTCTAATGGCCCTTCAGGCAGGATTTGATCCCAACTTATCAGGTCGTCAGAATACTATCTTTAGTGGAATGGTCCTCGGTCATAGATTGTCTTATATCAAATCAATTATTGAAGACATCAAAGTATATTCAGAGCTTAATGAGTTCTTCGAAAAACCAATTAAAAATTATTCATCAGGTATGCTAGCACGTTTGGGTTTCTCAATTGCCATGTATACTACCCCTGAAGTTCTGTTAATTGATGAAGTACTGGGTGTCGGTGACGTGACTTTTGCAGAGAAAGCACAAAAAAGCATTCGTGAAAAAATAAAGTCAGACACAACAGTCGTCATCGTTTCGCATGACGAACACCAGTTGAAGCTCCTTTCCGATCGACTTGTTTGCATTGAAAACGGTGTTGTTCTGGATGAAGGTCCAAGTGACAGTGTATACAATAAATATAATTTGATTATGAAACTGACAAGTTATGGGCTTAAGCTCCTGGAATACAAAAATACTGAAACAGTAGCTTTTAAGGTTGGAGATATAAATCCAACAGCTGAATATTCAGATGTTAATTTTAATATTGATGTTGATGTGGTCTCCGTCAGTTTTAAAACCACAACAAGTGATTGGGAAAGAGTATCCATTAAAGACAACAGTTTCTGGCTTCGCCTTAATCATAATAAAATTTATAAAATTAAATTTAAAGATACCAAAGATCATGACGGTGTATTTGAGCTATCCGTCGGTTATTAAAATGGCAGATAAAATTGTCTTCATAGCATTTTATGTGCATACATCTTCACTTCGTATAATTTGGTAACTGAGTATGAGAAAAGTATTCATTCTAGGGTCTACTGGTTACGTTGGTAATCATCTTAAATCATTTCTTAGTGATGCTTTTTCGCTGGTAACAGTTGGAAGAAAAAATTCAGATATTCATTTTGATCTGGAAACTGGTGAATTTAATGATTTACTGGATCAAGTAAACAATGATGACACCATCATTTTTCTTTCAGCAGTCTCTGCGCCTGATCAATGTGAGAAAAACTATGACGTTGCGCATAAGATTAATGTGAAAAATACAATTACTTTGATATCTGAATTACTTAAAAAAAATGCGCGAGTGATTTTCTCATCAAGTGATGTTGTATTTGGTGGTACATCTGATGTGTGCACTGAAATGTCAGAACGAAAACCATTTGGCAAATATGGTCAAATGAAATGTGAAGTTGAAGAACATTTTTCAAATAACCCTGGGTTCTTCGTAATACGATTTTCGTACATTTTAGGGAAAGGTGATAAATTCTCTGAAATGGTAAAAGAGCACAGTTTGAATAGTAAATTATTAGATGTATTTGATGGTTTTGAGCGCAGTGTTGTTTCAATTAATGATGTATTGTTAGGCATCAAAAATATTATATTGAATTGGAGCCAAATTGATACTCGCATCGTTAATTTCTCCGGCCCGGATCTTGTCAGTCGACAACAGATTGTTTTGGCGCTAGCGCAGGAAAAATTTCCAGAACTGCAGTATCAATTTACAGATGCGCCAGAATCATTTTGGCTGGGTAGGCCAAAAAAAATTAATACCAAAAGTCGTTTTCTCGAATCTATTCTTGATAGATCATGTGAATCATATTTAAACGTTATTAAGGGGTAAGCATATATGAATAATGTATTAATTACAGGATTCACTGGACAAGTTGGTTCTCAATTAGCAGATTATATTTTAGAGAATACAACCGACACAGTAATTGGAATGATGCGTTGGCAAGAGCCAATGGATAATATCTATCATTTAACAGACCGGATTAATAAAAAGGATAGAGTATTCATCCAATACGCAGACCTTAATGACTATACTTCCATGTATAACTTAATTGAAGCGAAGCGTCCAAAATTCATTTTCCACCTTGCTGCGCAGTCATTTCCCCGCACCTCATTCGATATTCCGATCGAGACCTTGCAGACCAATATTATTGGTACTGCCAATCTGTTGGAATGCATTAAAAAACTAAAACAACAAGATGGTTATGATCCTGTTGTTCATGTTTGTTCTTCTAGTGAAGTTTATGGTAGAGCAAAAGTAGGTGAAGCTTTAAACGAAGATACGCAGTTCCATGGCGCTAGCCCTTACAGCATTAGTAAAATTGGTACCGATTATTTAGGGCGTTTTTATGGCGAGGCATATGGGTTGCGTACATTTATCACTCGCATGGGCACACATACAGGCCCACGCCGTAGTGATGTATTTTTCGAAAGTACTGTTGCCAAGCAGATTGCCTTGATCGAAGCTGGACATCAGGAACCAAAATTAAAAGTTGGCAATTTAGCAAGCGTACGTACTTTCCAAGATGCTAGAGACGCTGTGCGTGCATACTATTTATTAGCTCTGGAGAGCGAAAAAGGGAATGTTCCTTTCGGCGAAGCATTTAATATTGCAGGTGAAGAAGCATTCAAACTTCCTGAGGTTATAGACCTTTTACTGAGCTTTAGCACTCGTGACGATATTGAAGTTGTTACAGATACAGATCGCCTGCGTCCAATTGATGCCGATTACCAAATGTTTGATAATACTAAAATCAGGAATTTCATTGACTGGAAACCAGAAATAAAAGCGACAGATATGTTTCGTGATTTACTCCAGCACTGGAGAAAAGAAATCGCATCTGGCCGCATTCCTCTGAATCGTTAATAGGGATTCTTTTGTTATGAAAGTTAGAAGCAAAGCGCCTCTACGTTTAGGCATTGCAGGAGGTGGGACAGATGTTTCACCTTATAGCGATACATTCGGTGGGTGTGTACTGAATGCGACCATCAATATGTATGCGTATGCTTACATTGATGATGAGCTTGAAGGTAGTAAAGTTATTTTTGAGGCAACCGACCTTAATATCAGAGAAGAGATTGATCTTACCAATGGTGTAACGATTGAAGGGAAGCTAAAACTGCATCGAGCAGTTTACCTTCGAGTCATGAATGATTATTTTGACGGCGAATTAAAACCGGTTCGTATCATTACTCATTCTGACGCTCCTGCAGGTAGCGGTTTGGGGTCATCATCGACGGTTGTTGTTTCAATGCTTGAAGGACTACGGCAAATGTATTCTCTGCCTCTTGGAGAATATGATCTGGCCCAGTTAGCATTCAAGATTGAGCGAGTAGACTGTGGTTTATCAGGTGGTAAACAAGATCAGTATGCTGCAACATTTGGTGGTTTTAATTTCATGGAGTTTTATGAAGGTAATCGCGTTATTGTTAACCCACTTAGAATTCGTAGATATATAATAAATGAGTTAGAGTCATCCCTGATTCTTTATTTTACAGGGGCTTCGAGAGACTCTGCGAAAATTATTGATGACCAGATTAGATCTTTAGAGAGTGACAAAGAGTCTAAACTGATGGCTATGCATAAAGTTAAAGAATCAGCATATCAGATTAAAGAACACTTACTCAAATCTGATATCGATGCTATGGCCGCGACATTCCTGGATGCATGGGAAAGTAAGAAAAACACCTCATCGTCAATCAGTAATCCGATGATTGAGAAAATCGAGAAGGAAGTGTTTAGTATCGGTGTTAAGTCAATGAAAGTTTCAGGTGCCGGTGGCGGTGGTTTTATGATGCTATTCGTTGAACCGGAGCGAAAACAGTTGATCGAACGTAAACTACAAGAGTTTGGTGGCGAAGTCTATAAATTCCAATTTGTCGAGGATGGAGCATATTCATGGACAATGTAAATTATATTAAAGCATATCTTGATGACAGCATTGCAGTAAAAAAATTGCTTCAGGAATCTGACAGTGTATTGAGCCAAATCTCTTTAGTTGCAGATTTGATTATCAATGCATATAAAAACGGGAATAAAGTAATTCTTGCCGGGAATGGTGGTAGTGCTGCTGATTCTCAGCATATCGCGGCTGAGTTCGTCAGTCGCTTCTTTTTCGATAGACCAGGATTACCAGCCATTGCTATCACCACTGATACCTCGATGCTAACGGCTATCGGCAATGACTACGGATTTGATAAACTATTTGCAAGACAACTGCAAGCTCAAAGCAAGCCAGGTGATGTTTTCATTGGCATCAGTACTTCAGGTAACTCCGTTAATATCATTAACGCGATGGAACTGGCAAAAGAACTGGGTGTGACAAGCGTGGCGCTATGTGGTGAAGCAGGTAAGCTTAAAGATTTGGTAGACTATTCAATTAATGTACCTTCTAAAATTACACCATACATTCAAGAATGCCATATTTGCATTGGTCATATGATCTGCGCAATTGTTGAACGTGCCATTTTCAAACCAGAAGATAAATAATTATGTATGATGTAGTTATTTTGGCAGGAGGGCTAGGTACTCGTCTGAAGAGTGTTAGTGGCGAGCTTCCTAAGCCAATGGTAGATATTTCAGGGCAACCATTTCTTTATCGTCTAATGACGTATCTTGAAAAACAAGGAGCTACCAGAATTATACTATCATTATCCTACAAAGCTGACTATATCATCGACAGGGTTGTCCATGACAACCCTGTTGGTTGTGAGGTTGACTTTGTTGTCGAAAAAGAACCTCTAGGAACTGGTGGCGCAATTAAATATGCCAGTTCTAAAGTCAGAACGGATAAATTCATTGTTCTTAATGGTGATACGTACTGCGAGCTTAATTATAGTGACTTCATAGAAGCTTCGAAGGGAACAGATCTTCTAATATCTGGTGTCGAAGTTAATGATGTCGCTCGTTATGGTAGTTTAGATTTAGATGAGAAATCTAATGTTAATGCTATGGTAGAAAAGGGAAGAACTGGCCCTGGAATTATTAACAGTGGAATTTATATTGTCTCAAAGGAAATTATGAGCAAGTTTGCTGGGAATAAATTTTCTTTTGAATCTGATTTTTTGCCTAAATTCAAAGGAGAGTTTAAGGCCTACGTTAATTCCTCATATTTTATCGATATAGGAATTCCTGAAGATTATTTCATTGCATGTGAGAGATTTAAATGAAAGTGGCATTTCTTGATCGCGATGGTGTAATTAATAAGGAAGTCAATTATCTATATAAAATTGAAGATTTTGAATTTACCAAAAACTGTATCAGTGGCATGAAAAGATTTATTGCTCATGGTTATAAAATAATCATTGTGACAAATCAGGCCGGAATTGCCAAAGGATATTACACCTTATCTGATTATGATAAATTGACAAAGTGGTATAGGGGTATCTTGAAATCACAGGGTATCGATATATTAGATATCTATTATTGCCCTCATCATCCAGATGGAATTGTCCCTGAATATCGATGTGATTGTTCGTGCCGCAAACCTAATACGGGTATGTTCGAGTCTGCAGCTCGTGATTATTCCATTGACTTAAAACAATCTTTTATTGTTGGTGATAAACTGGGTGATGTAGAAGCCGGATTAAAGTTTGGGTTGGGCCGAGTTTTTTTAGTTGAGACGGGCCATCAGATTCCTGCTGTAGGTTATGCCACATATCCAGTTTATTCTGATCTGTTATCTATTCCATTATGAAAAACACAATCACCAGATTTTTGAAGAAAGCTTTTGTTAAATTCAGGTATACCAGGCTCGCACGTAAGCTTTGGAAATTATTTGCCCTCATGGTTAACGCTCATTACCCAAGGCGGTTATTAATTAAAGCGTTGAACGTTAATGCTGAACAAAATGCAAATGAATTTACTGTTTTTCCAAAAATTTTAAAGTCAAGTTCAGATAAAAATGCGCTAGTCATTATGCCTTTTTATGGAAATGATGCCGTCGGGAAAAATATTGATACAAAAATTGCGACATTAAAATCCCTAGGATTCACAATTCACGCTATTGTTTTCAATAATTCACCTTGGGATTCAAATAGTGTTGATTGGGATTATACTTATAATATAAAATGTCGGAACGGAAAGTTCGGCACTCTAAGACACGATGTCAATCAGCAAATAATTCCTGATGGAAATAAAATTGACGATTGGCTTGATGATGAAATATGTCAATTTGTTGCTGCACTTTCTGCGATGAATAATTATCAGATTGCAATTGTTAATTATGTCTTCCTGTCAAAATTGTGTTTATACCTTAAACCTAATACAGTCTCAGTGATCGATACTCACGATGTTTTTGCTAAGAGGAACACTCGAATGGCAAAAATTGGTATTTCACAAGATAAATTCTATTTCTCTACATCGAAGAAAGAAGAAACCATTGGGTTATCAAGAGCTAATTATATATTTGCTATTCAAGAAGCAGAAGGCCGTTACTTCAGGGAGAATGTTAGTTCCCAAGTCATTGTTCAGCCACCTATTCTGGACGTAAACTTTATTGATTATGTCCCAACATCCAATAAAAAGATCGTTGTTGGCTTTATGGCCTCTGGGCACTATCCAAATGTCGTTGCGATCAACAATTTTATCGATAGCTTAAGTAAACTTGATCATAATGTAAGACTCGATATTTCAGGAACAATTTGCGGAGCTCTTGAAGGTAGACAGTACCCTGGTTTTGTTAATATCCTCGGTTTTTGTGAGAGCCTTGATAAGTTCTACCATTCCTGCGATGTAATTATCAATCCAGATGAATTACTTTCAGGGTTGAAAGTTAAATGTCTGGAGGCGCTTTCTTATGGTGTTCCATTAGTTTCAACTAAAGCTGCTATGGAAGGGATTGAGTCGACAGAAGAGTACCATCAGATCGAATCTGCGCAAAAGTGTGCTGAGTTCATTACATCGCTTAAAAAAGATGAGCTCATTAACATGGCTACTCATAGTCGAAATGTCTTTGCCAACTTTAATCAGCGCTATAATTTCCAATCCACTTTGCGAAAGGTTTTGAAAGACAATGGGTGATGATATCTTTAAAATTTCCGTTATTTTACCTGTATACGGCGGCGAAGTTTATTTAGAGCAATGTCTCGACAGTGTTCTGTCTCAAACATATAAGAATCTGGAAATAATAATAGTCAATGACGGTAGCCCTGATGCTTGCCCTCAGATTATTGATCGATACGCTTCGAGCGATACAAGAATTATTGCTATCCATAAAAAAAACGCAGGTTACGGAGCTGCAATCAACTCTGGGCTAGATGTTGCAAGCGGCGATTTTATTTCTATCATCGAAACAGACGATTGGGTTCAGCTTGATATGTTTGAGCGTCTAATAGACGCTTATAATAAAATCCCGAATCCGGTCATTAAAGCAAGTTTCAATAGAATAAGTAATGAAGTTGTAATCAATACTCAGTCCCTTGCGCATTTATGTACATTTGATAATGATAACTTGGCAGAAATTGTACCAGAAAATTCAGTTGAGCTTTTCTTGCTTGAATCATCAATCTGGACTGGCTTGTATAGAAGAGATTTTCTTGAAGAAAATCATATTCGCTTCTATGAAAGTCCTGGGGCTTCATATCAGGATATGCCCTTTAAATTCATCACCTATGCCTCTGTAGAAAAGATAACTCTTTTGAATGTGCCTGTTTATAACTACAGGGTCATGAACGTGGGCTCATCCAGTGCTAGTGCTGACAAGGCATTAATATCTTTTAATAATTATGATATTATAAAAAAACACCTTCTTAGTGTTGGAACGTTTCAAAAATACCTGAATCATTTTTATTTTCACCATCTTTTTGATTTAGTTTTCCATTCTTCTCGTTTGAGAGGCGATGGATTGAAGTCATATCAGGAAGCTGCTATTGCTGTTTTTGAACAGGCTAAAGAAGAAGGTTTCCAGCCAGTAACTTCTAATGTTTCATTTTCCTCCGATACAAATGACTATTATTATAATCATGTTCTTCCAATTTATAATGAGTTGATGAGTAACAGGATTATAAAAACAGTTCAGACAAGAAACAGGATTAAAAAGAAAGTCGTTTCCAAACTACGTTTTATTACTAACAAATTAATAATTGAACCAATTATTAATGCTGTTTCATCAAAAATGGATTCCTCCTCATCTTTACTTTCCAAACATTTTCGGGAGGAGTTAGATTCTTCATTTTTGAAGATGTCGAAAGAACTTACTGATAAAGTCGATGTCATTTCAGGACAGAATAAAAATGGTTCTGTACTAATAAAAGTAGCGCCTACTAACCAGTTTTATTATTACATGAAGGTAAATTCCTCTCGGATCTCTAAACTACGTGAAGAATTCAAACGCGGCCTTGATGAATTTAGCCTTCAAAATGAGAGGAAATTATTTGGTTTTTATGAATTACTGCCATACTTTGAACATCAAGGCATTGAGTTGGAATTACCTTTATCTTTAACATTATTTACGGATGAAGATAGAGTTATATTGTCAAATATTGATTCAATCTTACGTCACGAAAAAGAATTAATTCAGCATCTTGATCTATCTGAATTACCGGTTACTCTAGCAACCAACTATTTCAAAGCTGGCTTGAAGTATCTTCCAGGCCGATTCACTGAAGAATTCAAAGGCTCTGTTGCTATAGATTGTGGGGCTTGGGTTGGTGATACAGCTATCATGTTCGCTAGCTTTGGATTTAAAGAAGTACTTGCCTTAGAACCTGTAGCTGATAATTATAACTGTATGGTTCGGAATCTTGAGCGTAATCATCAATATTTAAATGATACTATTAAACCCTTAAATGTTGCTGTCAGCAATGTATCTGGCGAACTTTCGATGATGAAAGTTGGGGATGATGGAGTAGGCTCATGTGTTGTTGAAGACGAGCAGTCTGACATTAAAGTTCAATCGGTCACTATTGATAGTCTGACGTTTGAAGATCGTGTTGGTTTGATTAAATTCGATATTGAAGGCTATGAGATTAATGCCCTTAATGGTGCAATCGAGACAATCAAAAAACACAAGCCCGTGTTGCTGATTTCTGTTTATCACTTGTGGTTGCAGCCAGAGCAAATTTTTGAATGTAAGAAATTTGTTGAAAATCTCAATATGGGTTATCAATTCAAGTTTGTTCACCTCCAGCCTGAGCGTGATCTGGTGTATGAATACATGCTTGTGTGTTGGTGATTTGTAATAGTCTTTATTTTGATTCACAAACAAATCAGGGATGATTTGTTTTGCTTTATTTAAAACTGATATTTTCTTCGAAGTATAAGATGACGTGCTGAGGTTTTAAATTTTAACAGGATAATAGCTTAAGGAAGGAGATGTGAGTTTTAAATATGAAAATAAAGATATGTTATTTTGTGAACTCCGCTTGGTATTTCGAATTACATTGGTTAGATCGTGCCTTATCAGTTCTGGAAGCAGGATATGATGTCTATATTTTTGCGAATTATTCTGACAAGTCTATTCTGGATCGCTTTACTAGTTTAGGATTTAAGTGTATTGATAGTAAAATAAAAGAGCAAAATATCAATCCTGTTGTTTTCTTTTGCGATATAACTCGCTCATTTAGAACATTGAATAAAATTAATCCTGATATTGTGCATAGCGTCACGATTAAACCTGGTGTGATTAGTTGTTTATGGGCCAGAATCCGAAACAAAAAAATGGTCTATAGTTTTGTTGGGTTAGGTAGAGTTTTTGAAAGCAATAAGGTCATTTACCAAATGGTTAAGTTCTTAATTGCTAATATGTATAGAAGATTTTTCTTAAATATTGATTGTTGTATCCTCTTTGAACATAAAAAAGATCAGCAAAAAATAATTGAACTATTAGATATTCCAAAAAATAAAACTGAAGTTATTGATGGCGCAGGTATTAATATAGACTATTTTTGTTATAGTACACCACCTAATAATACCAAGGTTAAAGTTTTTTTTGCAAGTCGCATGCTTTGGAGTAAAGGGCTACGCACGTTAATTGATGCTAGTAGAATTTTAAAATTACAAGGCATCGAATTTGAGATATTAGTTGCGGGCATTCTTGTTGACAATGATCGCGACGCTATAAGTATAACTCAGATAGAAGAGTGGCATAACTCCGGTGATATCATTTGGCTGGGCAAGCGTAGCGATATCAAGGAATTAATTGAAAGTGTGGATATAGTCGCTTTGCCATCTGTTTACTCTGAAGGTATTCCTCGAATTCTTTTAGAAGCCGGTGCAATCGGTCGTCCTGTTATAAGTTTTGACACTGGTGGTTGTGGGAGTTTAATACTTGACGGTTATAACGGTTTCCTTGTGCCTAAAGGAAATGTGAACCTATTTTCTCAGAAGCTTGGTATCCTTATTAGCGATCCTCTTGAGCGCACTAAGATGGGGCAGAATGCCAGAAAGCGAGTAGAGGAAAAGTATTCATCTACCGTTGTCATACGAAAAACCGTTCAAATCTATAATAAACTCACAATGCAAGAAGTGCTCTAATATTGAGCAACAACTTATCTGAGCTTGTCGCTATGCGTTTTTTTAGTTACTTATGACAGTTATTAATTTCACTCAAACATCTATTTCTTTATACAACTTGTCGTTCTCCTAATATATAATTTCTTAAATTCTGTCTGTTCATAGACAGATACTACCTGACAGGAGTATGTAATGTCTAAGCAACAAATCGGCGTAGTCGGTATGGCTGTGATGGGGCGCAACCTGGCGCTCAACATCGAAAGCCGTGGTTATACCGTCTCTATCTTCAACCGCTCCCGTGAAAAAACCGAAGAAGTTGTCGCTGAGAATCCAGGCAAAAAGCTGGTTCCTCACTACACGGTCAAGGAGTTCGTCGAGTCTCTTGAGACCCCACGTCGTATCCTGTTAATGGTGAAAGCAGGCGCGGGCACCGATGCTGCCATCGATTCCCTGAAACCTTACCTTGATAAAGGTGACATCATCATTGATGGTGGTAACACCTTCTTCCAGGATACCATTCGTCGTAACCGTGAGCTGTCTGCTGAAGGCTTTAACTTCATCGGTACCGGCGTATCCGGCGGCGAAGAGGGCGCGCTGAAGGGCCCATCTATCATGCCTGGCGGCCAGAAAGAAGCGTATGAGTTGGTTGCGCCTATCCTGACCAAGATTGCTGCTGTAGCTGAAGACGGCGAGCCTTGCGTAACCTACATCGGTGCTGACGGTGCGGGTCATTACGTGAAAATGGTCCACAACGGTATCGAATACGGCGACATGCAGCTGATTGCTGAAGCCTATTCTCTGCTGAAAGGCGGCCTGAACCTGTCTAACGAAGAGCTGGCAACCACCTTCACCGAGTGGAATGAAGGCGAGCTGAGCAGCTACCTGATCGACATCACCAAAGACATCTTCACCAAAAAAGATGAAGACGGTAAATACCTGGTTGATGTGATCCTCGACGAAGCGGCGAACAAAGGCACCGGTAAATGGACTAGCCAGAGCTCTCTGGACCTGGGCGAACCGCTGTCGCTGATCACTGAATCTGTTTTCGCGCGCTACATCTCCTCCCTGAAAGACCAGCGCGTGGCGGCATCTAAAGTGCTGACTGGCCCGCAGGCTAAACTGGCTGGCGATAAAGCAGAGTTCGTTGAGAAAGTGCGTCGCGCACTGTACCTGGGTAAAATCGTCTCCTACGCGCAGGGCTTCTCTCAGCTGCGTGCCGCGTCTGACGAGTACAACTGGGATCTGAACTACGGCGAAATCGCGAAGATCTTCCGCGCGGGCTGCATCATTCGTGCACAGTTCCTGCAGAAAATCACCGACGCCTACGCTGAAAACGCGAGTATCGCCAACCTGCTGCTGGCACCGTACTTCAAAAATATCGCTGATGAATACCAGCAGGCGCTGCGTGACGTGGTGGCCTATGCTGTGCAGAACGGTATTCCGGTACCGACCTTCTCTGCAGCAGTGGCGTACTACGATAGCTACCGCGCTGCGGTACTGCCGGCGAACCTGATTCAGGCTCAGCGTGACTACTTCGGCGCGCATACCTATAAACGCACTGATAAAGAAGGTGTGTTCCACACCGAATGGCTGGATTAATCTGAATTAGTTCATCCGTAAAGCCAGGCCCGGAGCGCATCTCCGGGCTTTTTTATTGTCTGAAAACAGCATTCAGTCAGGTCTGATAGGCGGCGACGCGGTAATTCGCGATATACTGGCGGCAAGCCGATCCGACAACGTTGGGTCCCACGGTGGTGATGCATTCACCCTCAAATGTTTAACCGGAAGAAGTTACAGAGCGAATGAAGATAACTATTTCAGGAACAGGTTACGTCGGCCTGTCGAACGGCATTCTGATCGCCCAGCACCACGAAGTGGTGGCCCTGGATATCGTTCAGGCCAAGGTCGACATGCTGAATCAGAAACAGTCGCCGATCGTCGACAAAGAGATCGAAGAGTATCTGGCGACCAAACCGCTGAATTTCCGTGCGACCACTGATAAGCGCGATGCTTATCGCGATGCAGACTATGTGATCATCGCCACTCCGACCGATTACGACCCCAAAACGAACTATTTCAATACGTCCAGCGTTGAGTCTGTTATCCGTGACGTCGTTGAAATCAACCCCAACGCGGTGATGGTTATCAAATCTACCATTCCGGTAGGCTTTACCAATTCGATTAAAGAAAAACTGGGTATCGACAATATTTTCTTCTCGCCGGAATTCCTGCGCGAAGGCCGTGCGCTGTACGACAACCTGCATCCGTCGCGTATCGTTATCGGCGAACGTTCTGAGCGTGCCGAGCGTTTTGCCGCGCTGCTGCAGGAAGGGGCAGTGAAGAAGGATATCCCGACGCTGTTCACCGACTCGACCGAAGCCGAAGCTATCAAGCTATTCGCGAACACCTACCTCGCGATGCGCGTGGCTTATTTCAACGAGCTGGATAGCTATGCGGAAAGCCTGGGCCTGAACTCCCGCCAGATTATTGAAGGCGTGTGCCTGGACCCGCGCATCGGTAATCACTATAACAATCCATCTTTTGGTTATGGTGGATATTGCCTCCCGAAAGATACTAAACAACTGCTGGCAAATTATGCGTCTGTGCCAAATAACATCGTCGGTGCGATTGTTGACGCTAACCGTACCCGCAAGGATTTTATTGCCGATTCCATCCTGGCCCGCAAGCCGAAAGTGGTTGGGGTATATCGCCTCGTCATGAAGTCAGGATCCGACAATTTCCGCGCATCTTCGATTCAAGGGATTATGATACGAATCAAAGCGAAAGGCATTCCAGTGATTGTGTATGAACCTGCGATGAAAGAAGATGAATTCTTTAATTCCCGCGTTGTACGCGATTTGGATGCATTTAAGCAAGAAGCGGATGTCATCATTTCTAACCGAATGGCGGAAGAATTGGCTGATGTGAAAGAGAAGGTGTATACCCGCGATCTGTTTGGTAATGATTGACAGGTTCGTGCAGCAATAATAAAGCCCGGTGTTATCGCCGGGCTCAAATTTATCCGTTACTTATGCCGTTCCCGCAAATTCTCAATCACCGCCGTCAAATCCAGCTCCTGATCCTGCAATAGCACCAGCAGGTGATACATCAAATCCGACGCCTCATTCTTCAGCTCAAACTTATCGTGCACCGTGGCGGCCAGCGCGGTTTCCACGCCTTCTTCACCCACTTTCTGCGCGATACGCTTGGTGCCGCTGGCGTACAGCTTAGCGGTGTATGAACTTGCCGGGTCAGCGTTTTTACGCTCGGCCAGCAGCTGCTCAAGCTGATACAGGAACAGCCACTGGTGGCTGGTGTCGCCGAAGCAGCTTGAGGTGCCTTTATGGCAGGTCGGGCCAATCGGGTTAACCAGCACCAGCAGAGTGTCATTGTCGCAGTCGGGCGCGATGCTTACCACATTGAGGAAGTGGCCGGAGGTTTCACCCTTGGTCCACAGGCGCTGTTTGGTGCGCGAGAAAAAGGTCACTTTGCCCGTTTCCTGCGTTTTGGCCAGCGCTTCCTCGTTCATATAGCCCAGCATCAGCACTTCACCGGATACCGCGTGTTGGATAATGGCGGGCATCAGTCCGTCGGTTTTTTGCCAGTCCAGTTGTTCAGTTAACATACCCGAATCTCCACGCCCTGTGTTGCCAGGTACGCTTTTAGTTCACCAATATTAATAATCTGTTTGTGGAATACCGAGGCTGCCAGCGCGCCGTCAACATCGGCATCACGGAACGCTTCGAGGAAGTGTTCCATGGTCCCCGCACCGCCAGAGGCGATCAGCGGTACGCGGCAAACATCGCGCACTTTTTTCAACTGCTCCAGGTCGTAGCCGTTACGCACGCCGTCCTGGTTCATCATATTGAGGACGATCTCGCCCGCGCCACGTTTCTGCACTTCCTGCACCCAGTCCAGCGTTTCCCATTGGGTCACGCGGGTGCGGCTTTCATCGCCGGTGTATTGATTGACGTGATATTTGCCGGTGTCTGCATCATACCAGGTATCAATCCCCACCACGATGCACTGCACGCCGAAGCGGTCCGCCAGACGGGTGATCAGCTCCGGGTCGGCCAGCGCCGGGGAGTTGATGGAAATTTTATCGGCGCCGAAGGAGAGAATGCGCGCCGCATCATCAATGGACTTAATGCCGCCCGCTACGCAGAACGGAATATCAATCACTTCGGCAACACGGGAAACCCAGCTTTTATCGACCACCCGGCCATCGCTGGAGGCGGTGATATCGTAGAACACCAGTTCATCCGCGCCTTCGTCAGCGTAGCGTTTGGCCAGCGGGACGATATCGCCGATGATCTCGTGATTGCGGAACTGCACGCCCTTAACAACCTGACCATCACGCACATCAAGACAAGGAATTATCCGTTTTGCCAGCATTGGATGGCCTCCGTTACGTTGAATTTACCTTCCAGCAGCGCGCGGCCGACAATTACGCCGCGCACGCCGGTGCCGCGTAGGGCGGCGATATCGTTAAGATCGCCAATGCCGCCGGAGGACTGGAACGCCACCTGCGGATAGCGGGCGCAGACCTCTTCATATAGCGAAACGTTGGAGCCAGCCAGCGTGCCGTCGCGGGAAATATCGGTGCACAGCACGTGCTGAAGCCCCACGGGCAGATAGGTCTCAACCAGCTCTTCCAGCGTGACGCCAGAGTTCTCCTGCCAGCCGCTCACCGCCACCTGTTTGGCGCCGCTATCGTCGAAGCGCACGTCCAGCGCCAGCACTAGGTGCTCAGCGCCAAAGCGCTGGAACCAGCCTTTCACCACTTCCGGCGATTTCACCGCCGTTGAGCCGACCACCACGCGCGCCACACCCGCGTCCAGCAGTGCCGCGACGTCATCTTCGGTGCGCACCCCGCCGCCAACCTGTACCGGCACGTTCACGCCGGCGACCAGGGTTTTCAGTAGCGGAATCTGGCGTTGTGCCGGGTCTTTCGCGCCGGTTAAATCTACCAGGTGCAGCACTTCGGCACCCTGAGCCGCGTAGTCCTGTAAACGGGGAAGCGGATCGGTGCCGTAGTCGCGCTGCTGTCCGTAGTCACCCTGATGCAGGCGTACCACGGTGCCGTTAATCAAATCTAAAGCCGGAATGATCATTACATCTCCAGGAAGTTTTTCAGCAGCTGTGCGCCCGCCGCGCCGGAGCGTTCGGGGTGAAACTGCACGCCGTAAAAGTTATCTTTCTGTACTGCGGCGGTAAACGCTTCACCGTAGTGGCATTGCGCGATGGTGTATTCATTGACCGGCATCGCGTAGCTGTGAACGAAGTAAAAATACGCGCCGTCCTCAATACCGCGGAACAGACGGTCGCCCGCTTTTGGATAAACGCGGTTCCAGCCCATGTGTGGCAGCGGCAAGCCGTGGTCGGTCATTTTCGGCACGTCCTGGTCAATAATCCCCAGCAGGTCGACGCCGTTTGTTTCTTCACTACGGCGTCCCAGCAGCTGCATGCCGAGGCAAATACCCAGCACCGGCTGGGTGCAGGCTTTAATCAGCTCGACCAGGTCGCGCTCGTGAATCTGATCCATCGCCGCCTGCGCGGTGCCCACGCCCGGCAGAAACAGTTTGTCAGCGCGCAGCACCACATCCGGGTCACGACTAACCACCGGCTCGTAACCATGACGGGCAATCGCCGCTTTCACCGAATTGAGGTTGGCGCAGCCGGTATCAAGGACAACCACATTCATCACAGCACTCCTTTTGAGGAGGGAAGGGCATTGCCGTCCACGCGGATCGCCTGGCGCAGCGTGCGGCCAAAGACTTTAAACAGGCTCTCCACACGGTGGTGATCGTTTTTGCCTTTGGTTTTCAGGTGCAGGGTGACGCCCATGGCATACGAGAGCGAGCGGAAGAAGTGCTCGATCATCTCGGTGCTCAGGTCGCCTACGCGCTGATAGGTAAACTCGGCTTTGTACTCGAGGTGCGGACGGCCGGAAATATCCAGCGCACAGCGGGCCAGGCATTCGTCCATCGGCAGCACGAAGCCGAAACGGTTAATGCCGCGCTTATCGCCCAGCGCAACTTTCAGTGCTTCGCCCAGCGCCAGGCCGGTATCTTCCACCGTGTGGTGATCGTCAATATAGAGGTCGCCTTTCACGGTAATGTTCATGCGGAAACCACCGTGGGTGGCGATCTGGTCCAGCATGTGGTCGAAGAAACCAACGCCGGTGTTAATTTTGCTGCCGCCTTCGCGATCCAGCCACACTTCGACATCAATCTGCGTTTCGCGGGTGTTGCGCTCAATGTGGGCGTAGCGGTCGCGGCGGGTCAACTGCTCGCCAATCGCCGCCCAGTTAAGCGTTTCGCGGTTGTAGCGCAGGCCGGTGATGCCCATATTATTGGCCAGTTCGACGTCGGTGGCGCGGTCGCCAATCACGTAGCTGTTGGCAACGTCCATCACGCCGTCCGCCAGCCAGGCGGTGACCATCTGCGTTTTCGGCTTGCGGCATTCGCAGTTGTCGGCGGGCAGGTGCGGGCAAATGAGCACATCGTCAAACACCACGCCCTGCGAGGTAAAGACCTGCATCATCAGGTTGTGCGGGCCGTCGAAATCCGCCTGCGGGAAGCTGTCGGTGCCCAGCCCGTCCTGGTTGGTGATCATCACCAGCTTAAAACCCGCTTTTTGCAGCTTCAGCAGTTCGGGAATGGCGTCCGGCTCGAAGGCCAGTTTATCGAAACGGTCTACCTGATAGTCGCTCGGTGGCTCGGAAATCAGGGTGCCATCGCGATCGATAAAGAGAAACTTCTGGGTCATACGGTCTCCGCTTTCAAAGCGTCAATCACGCGCTGGCTCTCTGCACGAGTGCCGATAGTGATGCGCAAACAGCCGCTTAAAGAAGGTTGTTTATTCTGGTCACGTAAGATAATGCCTTGATCCCATAAAGATTTAAATACGCTGCTTGAGGCTTTAATACGAGCCAGTACGTAGTTGGTCTCGGAATCAAATACCTGCTCGACGCAGTCGATGGTGCGCAGCGCATCCACCAGGTACTGACGTTCATTGAGGATTTGCGCGACGCGTTCGCGCATGGCGGCGATTCCTTGCGCGCTAAGCGCCTGGGCCGCAATATCGGCAACCGGGGTCGAGAGCGGGTACGGCGCAATCACCTTCATTAATAGCGCGATCACCTCTTCATTCGCCAGCGTAAAGCCGCAGCGCAGCCCCGCTAGCGCAAAGGCTTTGGACAGCGTGCGCAGAATTACCAGATGCGGGTACTCGGCCAGCCAGCCGGCCAGCGTGGCCTGCGGGCAGAACTCAATATAGGCCTCATCGGCGACAACCAGCGCTTTGTCACGGGTCATCTCCAGCAGCGTATGGAAATCCTGTGGGTTGATAATCTGTCCGGTTGGGTTGTTCGGACTGCATACGTAAACCACTTTCACGTTGACCAGACTGTCGGCAATCGCCGGCAGATCCAGCTGCCAGTCGGCTTTGGTCGGCACGGTGCGGCATTCGACGCCGATGGTCTCAGCGCTGACGCTGTACATACCGTAGGTCGGCGGGCAGAACAGCACCGCATCGCGGCCCGGTTCGCAAAACGCGCGTACCAGCAGTTCAATGCCTTCATCCGCGCCGCGGCTCACCAGCACCTGCTCCGGCTTGACGCCCGCATAGGCGGCGTAGTTTTCAATCACCGCTTTGGGTTGGCATTCCGGGTAGCGGTTCAACGTCTGCTGGCTGAGTTCGAACGGCACCGCCGTCGGGTATTCGTTGGCGTTCAACCAGACGTCGCCTTTACCGCCAAGGCGGCGCGCCGACTGATACGGGGTCAGGGCGCGAACGTTGTCGCGGGCTAACTGTTCAATGCTCATGCTTGCTCCTTCAGGGCGTTCACGCGCAGGGTAACGGCATTTTTGTGGGCGGTCAGCAGCTCGGCGGCGGCCAGCGTTTCAATGGTGGCGGCAATGGCCGAGAATCCGTCACGGGATAATTCCTGAACGGTCATCCGCTTCTGGAAATCCGCCAGTCCCAGGCTGGAACAGGTGGATGTGTAACCGTAGGTCGGCAGCACGTGGTTGGTACCGGAGGCGTAGTCGCCAGCCGATTCCGGCGACCAGTCGCCGAGGAATACCGAACCGGCGCTGGTGATCTCATCAACCAGTTCACGCGCGTTGCGGGTCTGAATAATCAGGTGTTCCGGGCCGTAGGCGTTGGAGATCGCCACGCACTGCGCCAGATCGCTGGCCACAATCAGGCGGCTGGCAGAGAGGGCCTGACGCGCGGTATCGGCGCGGGACAGCTCGGCAAGCTGGCGTTCTACGGCCTCGGCCACGCCTTCGGCAAGTTTCGCGTCCGGCGTCAGCAGAATAACCTGTGAGTCCGGGCCGTGCTCGGCCTGAGAGAGCAGGTCGGAGGCGACAAAGTCCGGCGTGGCGCCGCTATCGGCGATGACCAGCACTTCAGACGGGCCTGCTGGCATGTCGATGGCCGCGCCGTCGAGACGCTGGCTAACCTGGCGTTTCGCTTCGGTGACGTACGCATTGCCTGGCCCGAAGATTTTATCCACCTTCGGAATGGACTCGGTGCCCAGCGCCAGCGCGGCAATGGCCTGCGCGCCGCCGACGTTAAATACCTCTTTGACGCCGCACAGCTGCGCCGCATACAGAATCTCATCGGCAATCGGCGGCGGCGAGCACAGCACCACTTTTTTACAGCCGGCGATGCGCGCCGGAGTGGCCAGCATTAATACGGTGGAGAACAGCGGCGCTGAACCACCCGGAATATAAAGCCCCACGGAGGCGATAGGGCGGGTGACCTGCTGGCAGCGTACGCCCGGTTGAGTTTCGATATCCACCGGCGGCAGAATCTGCGCGGTGTGGAAGGTATCGATGTTGCGCACCGCAGCTTGCATCGCCTGCTTCAGTTCGTCGCTCAGACGGCCTGCGGCCTGCTGAATTTCTTCCTCAGTCACGCGCAGCGCGCCAACCTCGGTTTTATCAAACTTCGCGCTGTATTCACGCAGCGCTTTATCGCCGTTATTTTTAACGTTTTCCAGAATTTCGGCCACCGTACGGGTGATGCTGTCGGAAGCGGAAATGGCCGGGCGCATTAACAGCGCCTGCTGTTCTTCGGGGCTACAGCGGTTCCAGTCAATCAGGGTATTGAAGCTCATGGCGCTTACTCCATCATCTTCTCAATCGGCAGTACCAGAATCGAGCTGGCACCCAGGGACTTCAGTTTTTCCATGGTTTCCCAGAACAGGGTTTCGCTGCTGACCATGTGCATCGCCACGCGCTGCTGGTCGCCCGCCAGCGGCAGAATGGTTGGGCGCTCGGCACCCGGCAGCAGGGCAATCACTTCTTCCAGGCGTTCGGTTGGCGCGTGCATCATGATGTATTTCGATTCGCGCGCCTGAATCACGCCCTGAATACGGGTTAACAGACGGTCAATCAACTGCTGCTTGGCGTCGCTCATCTCGCCGTCGCGTTGAATCAGGCAGGCTTTAGAGCGGAACATCACTTCTACTTCACGCAGGCCGTTGGCTTCCAGCGTCGCGCCGGTTGATACCAGGTCGCAGATGGCGTCGGCCAGACCGGCACGCGGGGCCACTTCAACAGAGCCGTTCAGCAGGCAGGATTTAAAGCTGATGCCTTTCTGGTCGAGATAACGTTTGAGCAGGTGTGGGTAAGAGGTGGCAATACGTTTGCCGTCGAGCGCAGCCGGGCCGTTCCAGGCTTCATCCGCCGGGGTCGCCAGCGACAGACGGCAGCCGCCGAAGTCCAGACGACGCAGGGTAAAGTAGCGCGGGTCTTCGCCTTGCGCGCGGCGGCTCAGCAGCTCTTCTTCCAGAACGTTTTCACCGATAATGCCGAGATCGACCACGCCATCCATAATCAACCCCGGAATATCGTCATCGCGAACGCGCAGGATATCGATCGGCATGTTCTCCGCCATCGCGATCAGGCGCTGGGTGTGGAGATTGATTTTGATACCACAACGGGCCAGTAATTCGCGTGAATCATCGCTCAGGCGGCCTGATTTCTGAATAGCTATGCGTAAACGGCTGTTATCTAACATTCTGTATTCCTCATTACCCTGCTGAATTTGGTTCAAAAAAAAGCCCCCGGAAGATGATCTTCCGGGGGCTCTCTTGCGTTCATGCACCACTGGAAGATCTGAATGTCTCCCAGCACACATCGCCTGAAAGACTAGTCAGGATGATGGTGATGATGGTGGTGTTTAAATTGAACGCGGCTCATAAATTTCTCGTTGAATGACTATTCACTTGATGTCTTTTAACCTAAACCACTTTTGTCGTTGAGCGCAAGCGCTTTTTTCATTCATTAAATCAATTCATGTTACCACTATAAATTGTCAGTTTTCTCGCTGTGGCGTAGCCTTATGAGAGGAGTGCAGGATGAACCAGGAGATAGCGCAATGAAGAAGGTGGCAATTGTCGGTTTAGGGTGGCTGGGTATGCCGCTGGCGCTGTCGTTGATGGCGCGCGGCTGGCAGGTAACGGGCAGTAAAACGACAGAGGATGGCGTGGAAGCCGCACGGATGTGCGGGATTGATAGCTATCCGTTGCGGCTCGATCCGCAGCTGGTCTGTGAGGCTGATGACCTTGATGCTTTAATGAATGTTGACGCGCTGGTCATTACGCTCCCCGCGCGCCGCAGCGGCCCGGGCGAAGATTTCTATCATCAGGCGGTGCAGGAGATTGTGGACACCGCGCTGGCGTACCAGATTCCGCGCATTATCTTTACCAGCTCCACTTCGGTCTACGGTAAAGAAGAAGGGCTGGTAAAAGAGAGCACGCCGCGTGAACCGGTTACCGCTAGCGGCAGAGTATTAAAAGAGCTGGAAGACTGGCTTCATCAATTGCCGGGGACGTCGGTGGATATTCTGCGTCTGGCGGGGCTGGTGGGGCCGGATCGGCATCCGGGACGTTTCTTCGCAGGTAAATCCGCGCCGGATGGTCAGCACGGCGTGAATCTCGTCCATCTGGAAGATGTTGTCTCTGCTATTACGCTTTTATTACAGGCGCCGAAGGGTGGACACATTTATAACATTTGTGCGCCGTTGCATCCCGCTCGCGGTATTTTCTATCCGCAAATGGCGCGTGAGCTGGGGTTAGCGGTTCCGAGCTTTAGCGACAGCGGTAATGGAAAAGGCAAAATCATCGACGGTAATCTCATTTGCCGCGAGCTCGGCTTTGAGTATCAGTATCCTGACCCGTTACGTATGCCGATGGAATAATCGCCGCTGTTTTAGCAAATAGTGCTATTGATGAGATTTATGATTCGGGAGTTGCTGAATTATCAGTCGTTTAGACGAGAAGGCGTGCTGATTATGCTCTCAGCGGCTTGTCTTTTTGCTACCGTTTGGGGCAAAATATGTCGAATGTAAAAAATTGAGATTAACCGACGTGCTTGCCGCGTCGGTTATTTTTTTTACATCAAAACAACCATCAAATTAAAGAGGCCGGGCTTCGTACCGGATAGATACTTACTTAAAAAACGACAGTCGTTGTCGCTGAGGAAACAGAAAAAAAATGGGGCAATTTTTCAATTTTGCGCCGGCCATCGCCGTAATGGAGACTGACCGTGTCGCATAACGTTACTCCAAACACCTCTCGCGTGGAATTACGTAAAACGCTTACGCTTATTCCGGTTGTTATGATGGGCCTGGCCTATATGCAGCCGATGACGCTGTTTGATACGTTCGGTATCGTATCTGGCATGACCGATGGTCACGTGCCAACAGCTTATGCCTTCGCTCTGGTGGCAATTCTGTTCACCGCGCTGAGCTACGGTAAGCTGGTGCGCCGTTATCCTTCGGCGGGCTCTGCCTACACTTATGCCCAGAAATCCATCAGCCCGACCGTTGGCTTTATGGTGGGTTGGTCTTCGCTGCTCGATTATCTGTTCGCGCCGATGATCAACATTCTGCTGGCAAAAATCTATTTCGAAGCGCTGGTGCCGTCGATACCGTCATGGGTATTCGTGATTGCACTGGTTGCCTTTATGACCGCCTTTAACCTGCGCAGCATCAAATCTGTCGCCAACTTTAACACCGTGATCGTGGTGTTCCAGGTGGTACTGATTGCCGTGATCCTAGGTATGGTGATTTATGGCGTGGCGCACGGCGAAGGTGCCGGTACGCTGGCAAGCAACCGTCCGTTCTGGTCGGGTGATGCGCACGTGATCCCTATGATTACCGGGGCCACGATTCTGTGCTTCTCCTTTACCGGTTTTGACGGTATCAGCAACCTGTCTGAAGAAACCAAAGACGCTGAGCGTGTGATTCCGCGTGCTATCTTCCTGACGGCGCTGATTGGTGGCCTGATCTTTATCTTCTCCACCTATTTCCTGCAGCTCTACTTCCCGGATATCTCTCGCTTCAAAGATCCGGACGCCTCACAGCCTGAAATCATGCTGTACGTGGCGGGTAAAGCCTTCCAGGTTGGCGCGCTGATCTTCTCCACCATTACCGTGCTGGCTTCCGGTATGGCGGCGCATGCGGGTGTGGCGCGTCTGATGTACGTGATGGGCCGTGATGGCGTGTTCCCGAAAAGCTTCTTCGGCTACGTGCATCCAACCTGGCGCACCCCGGCGATGAACATCATCCTGGTTGGCGCGATTGCGCTGCTGGCGATTAACTTCGACCTGGTGATGGCAACGGCGCTGATTAACTTCGGTGCGCTGGTGGCGTTCACCTTCGTGAACCTGTCCGTTATCTCTCAGTTCTGGATCCGTGAGAAGCGTAATAAGACGCTGAAAGATCACTTCCAGTACCTGTTCCTGCCAATCTGCGGCGCGCTGACCGTTGGCGCACTGTGGGTGAACCTGGAAGAGAGCTCTATGGTTCTGGGCCTGATCTGGGCCGGTATCGGTCTGATCTACCTGGCCTGTGTGACCAAAAGCTTCCGCAACCCGGTTCCGCAGTACGAAGATGTTGCATAACTGAATTTAAAAACGATGGTTGCAAAACCGGAGGTCTGGGCCTCCGGTTTTTTTTGTCTTAAGTTTGTGGGGTGATTAAAAAATCAATATTAATAACCGTCGGGAATAATATAGAGCTTTTGGTTATTGGAGCCGTCCGGCGGGGTCAGGAATAATTTTAAGACTGATAATATTGAGTTAATTGATTCTTATGTTGCACATGATAATAAGTGGCATGATTTGCGGGGCTTTACTGGGATTCGTTATGCAGCGCGGTCGTTTCTGCCTGACGGGTGGCTTTCGCGATATGTATATCACCAAAAATAACCGCATGTTTTACGCACTGTTGATTGCTATCTGTATCCAGAGTATCGGCGTGTTCGCCCTGATCCAGCTTGGCCTGGTGCAGTACGATGCAGGCGCGTTCCCGTGGCTTGGCACCGTGGTGGGTGGATTTGTTTTTGGTATCGGTATCGTTTATGCGGGAGGCTGCGCCACCGGCACCTGGTATCGTGCCGGGGAAGGGCTGATTGGCAGCTGGATTGCACTGGTCACCTATATGGTGATGAGCGCGATCATGCGTTCACCGCACGCGGCTGGGCTTAACAAATTCCTCGGTCAACACACGACCACTCACAACGGCATTGCCGAAACCCTGAATATCTCCGTCTGGCCACTTATCGTTCTGCTGGTGGCGGTGACCCTGTGGTTTGTTCGCAAAGAGCTGAGCAAACCAAAGCTCAAAGTAGCTTCTCTGCCGCCGCGCCGCACTGGCCTGGCGCATCTGCTGTTTGAAAAGCGTTGGCATCCGTTTGTGACCGCCGTGCTGATTGGCCTTATCGCCCTGCTGGCCTGGCCGCTGAGTGAGGCCACCGGACGTATGTTTGGCCTTGGCATTACCTCGCCGACCGCCAATATCCTGCAGTTCCTGGTGGGGGGTGACAGCAAGTACCTCAACTGGGGCGTCTTCCTGGTGCTGGGAATCTTTATCGGTTCGTTTATTGCCGCGAAAGCCAGCCGTGAATTCCGCGTCCGCGCTGCCGATGCCAGCACCACGCTGCGTAGCGCGGGTGGCGGCGTACTGATGGGCTTCGGTGCCAGCATTGCCGGCGGCTGCTCGATCGGCAACGGTTTGGTGATGACGGCGATGATGACCTGGCAGGGCTGGATTGGCCTGGTATTTATGATTCTCGGCGTGTGGTGCGCGTCGTGGATGTTGTATGTTCGCCCGCAGCGGAAAGCAAAACTGAAAACCGCAACGGCTTAAGGAGTAGAAAAAATGGTTGTGAAGAAACTGGACGTAGTCACGCAGGTTTGCCCGTTCCCGTTAATTGAAGCGAAGGCGGCGATGGCGGAACTGGCCAGCGGCGACCAGCTGGTGATTGAGTTCGACTGTACTCAGGCGACGGAAGCCATCCCGCAGTGGGCGGCGGAAGAGGGCTTTACGGTCACGGACTATCAGCAGTCTGGCGATGCGGCGTGGACCATCACCGTACAGAAATAATGCCCCAGGCATCAAGCGACGCCGGGAAGATTTTCCGGCGTCGCTGCGTTGAATTAAACAATCTCCTGCACGTACTGATACAGCGCCTTCAGCAGCGATAGCTTCTCGTTATTCCCCTCATACTGACCGTACAACATCTCCAGTTGCTGGGCGTAGGCCTGTAAAAATTCCGGGGTGAAGATCTGCCGACGGTGTTCCAGCCAGCGCTGTTGCTCGTTTTCATCCAGCGTGCCGGGGAAGTTGCGCGCGCGGAAGTTAAACAGCAGCTTCTCAATACGCGGGTCGGCGAAGGTAATGTCCAGCGCCGGCAGATTGCGCGGCTCGGTCTCCAGCACGATTTTCATCGCCGCGCGGTCGGCGTCGCTAAAGAAACCGTTATAAAGCTGGGCGTCGACGTTGTCCGATGCGACAAACGGCTCGGCTTCAGCAAAAATCGCCACCACCTTCTCGCGCACCTGCGGGTTATCGCGCAGCAGTTTCAGGTTATCCAGGCAGTGCTGTCGGTTAATGCCTAAACGGTCAGCGTCTTCTGGGCGCAGGGTATTGGCCTGCGCCAGCACCGGGCACTTATTCAGATGCACCAGCTTAATCGGCACCGGCGAACTGTCGCCGAGCTCGGCCTTCGGCGTATACAGGCGCTCGCGCAGCGTATCGGCATCCAGCTCGAGCAGCGGGGCGATGTCGCCCGCCAGGTCGACCATGATCACCGCATTACGGTTATCCGGATGCCAGGCCAGCGGCGCAATCCAGCTGGTGTTTCCGCGCCAGGCGCCAAACATTCCCGAGACATGCACCAGTGGCTTCATCTGCGGGACGTCAATCAGCGTCATCAGCTTGTTTTTGCCCCGGTAGGCATACAGATAATCAAACAGCTTTGGCTGTTGGGCCTTCACCAGCTTCGCCATGGCGATGGTCGCGTAAACGTCGGCCATCGCATCATGGGCGTTACTGTGTTCAATACCGTTGGCCTTGGTGAGATGTTCCAGGCGGAAGCTCGGCAGACCGTCGTCGTTTTCCGGCCAGTTGATGCCGTCCGGGCGCAGGGCATAGCAGGCGCGCATCACGTCAAGCAGATCCCAGCGCGAATTGCGGTTTTGCCAGCTCCAGGCGTAAGGATCGTAGAAATTACGATAAAAAATGTTGCGTGTGACTTCGTCGTCGAAACGCACATTGTTGTAGCCCAGAATACAGGTCTTCGGTACGGTAAAAAGCAAGTGAATACGGGCGGCAAACGCGGCTTCGTTTTCTCCTTTCGCCCGTGCTTCCTGCGGGGTAATACCGGTAATTAATACTGCTCCAGGCTGGGGTAAATAGTCATCAGCGGGCTTGCAGTAAAAGACTTCGGGTTCGCCGATGACATTGAATTCGCTATCGGTGCGAATGGCTGCGAACTGTGCAGGGCGATCTAACGCGGGGTGCGTGCCAAAGGTTTCGTAATCGTGAAAGAGGAAGGTAGGTTGTTTATCTGCGTCTGTCATTGTCTAGCATTGTCCACTGTAGTTAATTAACTGTCTGTTATAACTCGAAAAACAACCATTTTTTCACCTGAGTATGTCTACGAACGTCAAATATAGTTGTTTACTGTGCGCTGTTGTCCATGTGATATTGTGTACCAGATGTGTACCAAACCATTATTTCTGAGCGTACCAAATATTATTTATGGCTATAAGCGACACAAAACTGCGTAGTATTTATGGTAAACCATATTCGGGCCCACAAGAAGTGGCTGATGCCGATGGCCTCAGCGTACGAATTTCACCGAAGGGGGTCATCCAGTTCCAGTACCGCTATCGCTGGCATGGCAAGCCTAATCGACTTGGGCTTGGTCGATACCCATCCCTGTCTTTGAAGGATGCCAGACAGATCACTGCTGACTTGCGAAAGCTCTATTTCTCAGGAACGGATCCACGCACTTATTTTGAAGAGAAGGTGGAGAACTCCATGACGGTCGCCCAGTGTCTCGACTACTGGTTCGACAACTACGTCTCTACAACTCTCAGAGAAAAGACCCAGGCACTTTACCGATCAACGGTTATGAAGCGCATGCATGACGCCTTTCCTAATCGTCCGGCATCTTCTATCACGGTTAAGCAATGGGTTGACCTGCTTACCGAAGAAGAAAGAGATAATCCACGCCGAGCAAGGCAGGTGCTAAGTCAACTAAGATCAGCAATAAGTTGGTGCATGCGGCGTCAGTTGATAGATAGTTGCGCAATTATGAGCATCCAACCAAGGGACTTCGGCTCCCGCGCTGAGGTAGGGGATCGGGTACTGTCGTATCACGAACTGGCTAAGATTTGGCTTGCTATTGAAAGAAGCCGTGCGTCTACGTCAAATAAGCTACTTCATCAGATGCTTATGCTGTGGGGGGCGAGGCTCTCAGAGCTTAGGCTGGCAAAAAAGACAGAATTTGACCTGCTGGAAAACGTATGGACCGTACCGAAAGAGCATAGCAAGATGGGTAATGTTATCCGCCGTCCAATCTTCGAACAAATTAAGCCTTTCCTCGAAAAGGCCATGACAACGTACAATGATGTTCTTTTCCCTGGAGAAGACATAAACAAACCGATCAGCATCGCTGCAGCCAACCGATTCGTAAATAGAATAAGGGGAGGGATGGATCTAGGTTACTGGCGAACACACGATTTCAGAAGAACGCTTGTTACACGTCTGTCCGAGATGAATGTCGAGCCTCATGTTACTGAGCGAATGCTCGGTCATGAACTTGGCGGGATAATGTCCGTATACAATAAACACGACTGGATAGAGGCTCAGCGCAAAGCGTATGAGCTTCACGCTGATAAATTGTTCTGGCACATCAGGAGCATTTCTGATTAACGCCACCGTTAAGAATCCACCCTTCAACAGCTTCACGAAGGTATGATTTGGGGTGGGTTCTGACTGGCTTCGGAAATCCGTGCCGTTTGGTATAGTTCCAGATTGTCTGACGTGATGAAACACCGAGCTTGTTCATCACTTCTTTCTCAGGAATCAGGCTGGTATCGGTCATCTTAATTCTCCAGGCAAAAATAAACCGCCATATAGCGGATCTATCAGATATGTACAGGCCTCATCGAGTGTGAGGCGTTAGTCCTTGCGTAGCTCGCTGATTCTTCTGTAAGTCTCTGGTGCTTTGTTCCCGTACGTCTTCATTTCAGACTTCAACAGAGCAACGAGTGAATCCCATTCGTTGAGGATTCCTTTGAATGCCGGAACGCGCTTTGCAACCTTGTCGAATGAATCTCTGATTTCTGGAATCTGCTCAACAAGTGCAACGCATCGCCGAAAGTCTGCTGCGTCATGGGGAGCGCCGAAGTGATGACCATAGATATTCTTTTTCAGGCCACATGCGATTGAGGCAAGAGTTGCGCTACTGATGCCGACATCGCCAGTCGATTGCCATTTCAAAACCTTCATAGCCAAATCTGACATTTCTTGTCTCCAATAAAAAACCGCCATCAGGCGGCTTGGTGTTCTTTCAATTCTTCAATTCGAATATTTATTACATTGTTTTCATATATGAATAAATAAATTAGCTTTTTTCGTTGCCTTCGCGTTCTTTATTAATTTTGACAAACTCGTTTTTACCACGCTCTCCAAATGCGTCTTTAGAGTCGTTGTATCCGCAATCGCAGCACACATAATCATCAGACCATCCACGCATTGTTTTTTCTTTTGCAATATTTCCAGAACCGCATTTTGGACAAGACATATCACTACCTCCAAAGCATGAGAGAGATGACAACGTAACATTGATTGGAGATTAACAATAGATTGCTGATGTAAAAGATATTAGACTGGCCCCCTGAATCTCCAGACAACCAATATCACTTAAATAAGTGATAGTCTTAATACTAGTTTTTAGACTAGTCATTGGAGAACAGATGATTGATGTCTTAGGGCCGGAGAAACGCAGACGGCGTACCACACAGGAAAAGATCGCAATTGTTCAGCAGAGCTTTGAACCGGGGATGACGGTCTCCCTCGTTGCCCGGCAACATGGTGTAGCAGCCAGCCAGTTATTTCTCTGGCGTAAGCAATACCAGGAAGGAAGTCTTACTGCTGTCGCCGCCGGAGAACAGGTTGTTCCTGCCTCTGAACTTGCTGCCGCCATGAAGCAGATTAAAGAACTCCAGCGCCTGCTCGGCAAGAAAACGATGGAAAATGAACTCCTCAAAGAAGCCGTTGAATATGGACGGGCAAAAAAGTGGATAGCGCACGCGCCCTTATTGCCCGGGGATGGGGAGTAA
>ENA-OWOU01000083-OWOU01000083.1-gut-metagenome-genome-assembly--contig:-NODE-83-length-73260-cov-5.386128_pt1 | contig 73260 bp, 67 predicted proteins | sample MGYA00248248_ERZ651801 | MGnify/ENA primary metagenome ERZ651801 (study PRJEB26908, sample SAMEA4031710) | gut metagenome | biome: gut; feature: normal infant; material: stool | place: China | collected 2015 ... | reverse complement strand
TAGGTATGCGGGCTGGGATAAAGAGTTGTATGACAATGGTTAATCTACTACACTTCTCCGGTAATAGCCGGCCGGATTCTTTCTTAAAAAAGAAACAACGAAGCGCTGCTTCCGCATCGCTGTGTGCGAATGGAAGGTTTTGTGGAGAGGACAAGGGAGGAAGACGGTTGCTAGATGAAAGAGCCGTGTGTAACTCGTCTATTATTGGTCAGGACGATTGCATATTTGAGAGGGAATGATTACCTTTGCATGCCCCTAATACGATGATGATTATGAAAACAACCAAACTCCAACTTTCCCTTTTAGCCCTTTTCCTGGGATGTGTTTCTCTACAAGCACAATACAAATGGGCAAATCCATTAAACCAAGATATCCATGTGGTGCGTGGACAAGCATGGCAGAGCGAATTAAAAGATTCATATGCCCGACTGCCTCTACGGGCCCAGGATAAAGTGCGCAAGCCTTTATGGGATTTGGCGCAGCAAAGTGCAGGACTGTCTGTTGCGTTCCGTTCCAATGCACCGGAAATAAAGGTTCGTTATGTGGTGAAAGGCGGACTCTCTATGCCACACATGCCGGCAACCGGAGTTTCGGGTGTAGACTTATACGCTACGGACAACAACGGGCGGGAACGATGGTGTGCCGGACGATACTCCATGGGTGACACGATAACCTACAGTTTCAGCGGACTTTCATATGCAGCCAAATCCGGTAACGGATTCGAATATCAATTATTTTTGCCGTTATACAATAAAGTATCGTGGATGGAAATAGGAGTTCCTGCCGATGCCTCTTTCCGTTTTCTACCGGCCTCACAAGAAAAACCACTGGTTATATACGGTACTTCTATTGCACAAGGAGCTTGCGCTTCCCGCCCGGGCATGGCATGGGGAAATATTTTAAACCGGAAATTGGGACATCCGGTCATCAATCTTGGTTTCTCCGGCAATGGAAAGCTGGAAGAAGCGCTCTTTGATCTGTTGTCTGAAATCGATGCGCAATTGTATATCATCGATTGCATGCCCAATTTGTCGGGAAAGAAAGAATCCGCCGTTATATACGAGCGCACTCTGAAAGGAGTGAAAAAGCTGCGTGAAAAGAGCCGGACCCCTATCTTGCTGGTAGAACACGACGGTTATAGTAACGAATATAGTTCCGAAAGTGCGGAAGAATCTTATCGTGTAGCCAATGCAGAACTGCGCAAGGCATATGAAACGTTACAAAAAGAGCAGGTTCCGGCTGTATACTATCTGACCAAGGAAGAGATCGGTATCCCGATGGATGCCATGGTAGATGGTGTTCACTCCACCGACCTGGGTATGCAACAATACGCTGACAGCTACCAGAAGAAAATACGTGAAATTTTGCGTGAAGACAATCAAGGACCTGCTTCGTGCATCCCATGCAAGCAACAAAGAGATCCGTATGATTGGTACGGCCGTCACGAAGAAATCTTGAAACTGAACAAACAAAGTGCTCCTGAAATAGTGATGATCGGCAACTCGATAACACACTTCTGGGGAGGCGAACCCATCGCGCATAACCAGTTTGGCAAAGAATCCTGGGAGAAATTATTCAAAGGGAGAAGTGTACGCAACCTCGGATTCGGCTGGGACAAAACAGAGAATGTACTATGGCGCATCTATCACGGAGAACTGGACGGTTTCCAGGCTCGCAATATATTTCTGCTGATAGGTACCAATAATCTGTCATTCAACAGTGATGAAGAAATTATAGAAGGTATCTGCCGGATCGCAAAAGCCATTCATGAACGTCAGCCGCAGGCAAAACTCTGCATCATGGGCATCCTGCCAAGAAAAGGGATGGAAGCCCGCATTGCCGGAATCGATGCGGAATTACAAAAACAACTGGCAGGCAAAGACTGTACTTACATTGACCTTGCTCCGCAACTGACGCAAAAAGACGGATCGATAGACTCTTCTCTGTTCCGTGACGGACTGCATCCGAATGCAGAAGGATACAAGCGGATCGCAAAGGTGCTGAAAGAGTATCTATAAGCAGAGATCCGGTTGCTGATAAATACATATCAACCTTTCATCATTACAAGATATTCAGATGAAAGATCTGAGATATACCTGTTACTGAAATCTGTATGCCGATGCAAAATGTAAAAAAGGCTACGAGCTTATTTATAATCTGATTGCCTACAGGCCCGAGTTTCTGAATAATCCTCTGTCCCTGTGAGAGGAAAACATACAGTATTGCAGCCATACAGATGATGACAAGTGCGATAACAAAATAGTTGATTCCGGTCTGCAGTAGTTTCCCTTTGACACTGGCAGAGGCCATCAAAGTGAATATGACAGATATACTGCCGGGACCGATGCTGATGGGGAATGTGATGGGGTAAAATATCTTCTGTTCTATATTCTTCCATTTAAAGCTATCCAGATTCTGGTTAGACTCTCCCTTATCAGAAGAACCGGAATCGGCAAGCAATTCCATTGCCGTTTTACAAATCAGTATGCCGCCTCCAAGCTGAATCACAGGAATGGCCAGACCGAAAATCAACAAAAACAGATGCCCTATCACCAAAGTACCGACACCGATCATTATAAAGTTGAAAATCAGCTTCTGAATGGCAGTCTTTCGCTGTTTTGGGTCCAGGTCTGTAAAAAAGCCATTTACAACAAAACCGTTTCCCAAAGGGTTTACTACGGGAAACAAAGCCATAAAGGAGGATGAAAATATGATTAGCAGATTACTCAACGACATAGTTCTTGCTTTTTAAAACACTTTATTAAGAATGCAACACTCATCTACAAACACAGATTGCCTCTTATTGATGTTATAAATGCAAGAAACATCTTCTTATTGTGATATTTTAACAGGCCGTCATATACGTGCCAAAGCATATGCTAACGTACGTACCCCACTTAGAAATCCGGATGATGCGTCACCCGAAAATGACCTTCACTTCCGTCCCCTTCCCTTCCTCGGAAGCAATCTCTATTTTTCCTCCGTAAACAGAAAATATTTTCGCTGAAAGGCTGAGTCCAACCCCCTGGCCTGTATATTCTCTCGTATTACTTCCCCGGTAGAACGACTGGAAGATATGTTCTATCTCGTCCTTGGGAATTCCGATTCCGGAGTCCCCGACCACTATTCCCCATCGTTCCCCCTCTTTGTAAAGCCGCACAATCACCTCTTCTTGCGAATACTTGCAGGCATTGTCTATAATGTTCTGCAAGGCTATCTTAAACAAATAGGGATTTGCATCGACCACAGCACTCTTTACGCCGTCCTCCGGATATTGTAACCGGAGGCGGGGAACAGCAGTACTCATCTCCTGTAATAAGTCTGCCAGATAAATCTTTTCGACGTTGTTTTTCCGGATATCCTCTTCCTGCCTCGACAAAAACATCAAATGCCTGATCAAGTTAGAGAGACGTTTGCTTTCCCCGGCAATTCGTTGAAGGGCTTCGACATATTCCTCCGTGCTACGCTCCTTTAACAAACTGATTTCACACTCACCCTGAATGGCGGTAATGGGATTATTCAATTCGTGGGAAGCATGGCTGACAAACGATTTTTCTGCTTTGAACGCAGTGTCGATACGGTCGAGCATACTGTTTAATGCTTTTATCAAATGATCCAGTTCATCTTTATTGCCGGTAGTCTTCAGTCGGCGGTTCAGGCTATTGCCTCGTATCCGCTGCAGCTGCAATAAAATATGTTGTAAGGGGATTAGTATTCTCGTAGAATAAAGTTGTCCCATGAAGAAGATCAATACTGAACTGCTGAGTATCAGGAAGGTAGATAATACCAGCAAATGTTCCTGTATTTTAACCCCATAGCCATTATGCGACATTACGATTACGATAAAGTTTCCCTCATTGTCAGGATAGTACAAAGCAGCTCCCAACATATCTTTATGGACAAAAGATACCGATGACATCTCCTTTGAATCAAGGAGCAGTTTTTGTTGCCCGGCAGAAAGATATTTATTCAACGTATCACGTACCACGACGTCACTGTCCATATTCAGCAAAATCTCTTTGGCCTCCGGCAACAGTTCATCATACTTCCGTTGAATGGCCAGATAGCTTTGTTCGTCCACCTCATCCCGTTCCCAATGTTTCTGGGCAGTCAGAAAAGCTTTTTCCCGAAGATACGACTGATACAATCCGTCGATATACCTCGAACTGAAGAGATAAAACACTCCAATGACGATCATGGTGGTCAACACTGTTATCAACGTATAAAAGAGGGCAATCTTACGTCCGATTTTCATAGTCAGGTGTTTTTTAGTCAGGCATACATGATATATCCGGAACCAACTACAGTATGAATCAGTTTCTTACTAAAGTCTTTATCAATCTTACCACGAAGGTAGTTTACGTATACATCCACTACATTGGTATTCGTATCAAAATTCTTATCCCATACATCTCTCAATAATGTCAGGCGCGAAAGTACCAATCCCTGATGGGTCATAAAATATTCCAGTAAACGGTATTCCTTGACGGTGAGGTCTATCTCCGCTTCTCCACGTCTGGCACGGCGGCTGTTACAGTTAAGCACCAAATCATCACATACCAACTGCCGGGCGGAATCTTCTCTTCCTCTACGCAGGATGGCCTTGATCCGGGCTTCCAGCTCCTGAAAGCTGAAAGGCTTCACCAAGTAGTCGTCAGCTCCCGCATCCAATCCTTTTACGATATCCTCCGTCGTACCCAGCGCAGTCAACATAATCACCGGAACCAGATAACCATACTGACGGCGATAGAGACGGCAAAGCTCCAAGCCATTCATTCCGGGCATAATAATATCTATGATCAGCAGATCGAATACTTCCTGCCGGATCAGTTCCCATCCGGAATTACCGTCATTGGCAACTGACACTGTATGTCCGAACTCCTTCAGTCCCCGTTCTATGAACGAAGCTATATTCACTTCATCTTCTACCAATAATATCTTTGCCATAACTTTTGAGTTTTAAAATGACAAATATACGGTTTACACTCGTCTTTGCCGCAGCTTTCCATCTTTATCAAACAAAGTTTTACCATAAATGGCCTCTACAATCAGCGGAAAAATAAAAAGCGTAAAGAAAGTATCACACAATACGCCACCGATAATAACAATGGCAAGCGGACGCTGCGACTCGGAGCCGATACCATGGCTCATGGCTGCCGGCATCAGTCCGATAGCAGCCATAGCAGCCGTCATCACAACCGGCCGGACCCGAGAATGAACCGTACTCTTCACTGCTTCGGCCAAAGACATGTGCGAATGCACATTCGACTTAATACCCGAAATCATAATCACTCCGTTCTGAATGCAAATGCCGAACAAGGCTATAAAACCGATCCCGGCAGAAATTGAGAAGTTGAAGTGAGTGATCAACAGGGCAATGATACCGCCGGCCGCCGCAAATGGGACATTCAACAATACCAGTCCTGCATCCCGGGCATTGGAAAACAGGATGAAGAGGATAACGAATATAATGGCAATACTGACGGGAACAACCTGTGCAAGGCGTTTGCTGGCACGTTGCTGATTCTCAAAATCTCCGGTCCATTTCAGTGTATATCCGTCCGGAAGATGTACCGAAGCTTCCACTTTCTTTTGTGCTTCGGCAACGGCAGACCCCATGGCACGACCACGTACAGAGAACTTAACAGCACAAAAACGGGTATGGCTGTCACGGAATATAAGCAATGGTCCTGTAATGGTCCGGATATCTGCCAATTCCTTGATCGGGATCATCGCACCATCCATCGCTGGTACCAGAATCTTACCTATCTGCTCTTCGTTCTGGCGGAACTCTTCATTATAACGAACCATGATATTGAACTTACGCTCGTCTTCATAGAGCAATGAAGCAGATTTACCTCCGGTGGCCATCTCAATAATAGATTGTACATTTTCTTTCGATACACCATAACGGGCAAGCTGTTTTTCGTTCAACTCGATGCGAAGTTCCGGCTGACCTATATTCCGAATCACTCCCAGATCTTCAATACCTGCTACGGTTCCCAACACTTTGTTTATCTGTACAGCCAGTTTCTCTGCCTCATATAAATCCTTCCCGAAAACCTTAACGGCAATAGAACCTTTTACACCCGAAGCGGCTTCCTCCACGTTGTCAGTAATCGGTTGTGAGAAATTGAAATCGGTACCGGGATAGAGAGCAAGGACAGATTGCATTTTTTCAATCAACTGTTCTTTACTGAGTCCGCTCTCCCACTCTTTCTCCGGATAAATATCAACATGAAATTCCACATTGTAAAAACCGGTAGCATCAGTCCCATCATTCGGGCGCCCGGTTTGCGAGAGCACCTGCTTTACTTCGGGAAAAGCCAACAGCTCTCTACGCATTCTGTTGGCAAGTGAAACAGACTCATCCAGAGAAATGCTTTGCGGAAGGGTGGCACGAATATAGATGGCTCCTTCATTCAACTGCGGCAGAAACTCCATCCCCAGAAAAGAGTAAAGAAACAGCCCGGCTCCTCCGACCAAAGAAGCTAATCCGATGGACAGCTTACGATGAGCATGAAAAATGGCAAATAAAGCCGAACTTTTCTCTCTAATAAAACTCACCAGAAAATTACTTTTCTCACTCACATTTTTCCTTAACAGGATGGATGACATGACCGGAACCAGGGTCAAAGTAAAAATCAAGGCCCCCAGTAAAGCAAACCCCAATGTATAAGCCAAAGGAGAAAACATTTTCCCTTCCACCTTTTGAAACGAGAATATGGGGATTAACGCCGTAATAATAATCAGCTTGGAGAAAAAGACCGCTTTGGCCTTTTCTTTGGCAGTATTCCGGATCAGCCCCATCTTCGACATCCGGTTGAAAACGGGCATCCCCACTTCTCTCGCTTTCCGATCGAGAGCAACGAATATACCTTCTACCATCACTACGGCCCCGTCTATTATGATCCCAAAGTCAATGGCTCCCATAGAAAGCAGATTGGCGGACATCCCCATTACATGCAAGCAGATAAAAGCAAACAACAGGGATAAAGGGATAATGACAGCTACCACTACCGTTGTCCGCCAGTCCGCCATAAAGATGAATACAATGAAAGTTACCAATAGTATGCCTTCCACCAGATTGTGCGTTACAGTATGTACAGCAAGATCCACCAGATCCTCCCGATCATAAAAAGGTACAATCTTTACATCCGTCGGTAAGATGCTTTCGTTCAATTCATCTATTTTCATCTTCAGCCCGGATATCACTTCACCCGGGTTCTCTCCCTTGCGCATCACTACAATACCTTCCACGACATCATCCTCGTCCATTCGCCCTACCTGTCCCAGACGAGGTAAACAAGATTCACGGACATCAGCCAGATTCCTCACCAGAATGGGAGTACCATTGATATTTTTCACTACAATGTTCCGCAACTCCTCCAAATCGTTAATCAGCCCTATACCTCTTACGACATAAGCCTGGGAGCTTTTGGTTATTACATCTCCGCCCACATTAATATTACTCTTCGAAATGGCATCATAAAGTTCCAGCGAGGTGATGCCGTAATTGATTAACTGGTTTGGGTTGACACTTACTTCACAGGTTTTTACTTCACCACCGAAACTGACAATATCCGCCACACCCGATACGGCACGCAGATTGCGATCGATCACCCAATCCTGAATCGTTTTCAGTTCGCGTACACTCCGTTTGTCACTTCGCAGGGTATAGCGGTAAATCTCTCCTGTAGGTCCGTAGAGAGGCTGCACCTCAGGAGTTACTCCTTCCGGCAGATCGGCATCATTCAATAAATTATATACCTGTTGACGAGCAACAAAATCATCCACATGATCCTCAAACAGCACATTGATGACTGACAACCCAAACAAGGTTGTCGAACGGATATCTGTCTTCTTCTGTACCGAATTCATGGCTATCTCCACCGGAATCGTAATAAACTTCTCTACCTCTTCGGCACTGCGTCCCGGCCACTGGGTAATGATGGTCACTTTCGTATTCGTCACATCGGGAAATGCATCGATCGGAGTGTGTCTGAATGAAACCACACCGGCGATGATGGCAATCACCGTACAAAAAAAGACGAAAAACTTATTCTTCAACGAAAAAGCCACAATATTGTCTATAAACTTATGCATAGTTTTTTTCGCTTTTAGTCTGCATTCAAAGCATTGTAGACCAATAATACATTTTGATTCAACACTCTGTCACCTTCTGAAAGTCCGGAACGGACATAACATTCCTTACTCAGCTGTTTGTAAACATCAATCTCCTTAATCGATAAACGGTGGTCCGTAGCCACTGCCACAACATAGTTTTTCCCTCCTTCGAATATCAGGGCATGTGCATCGATCCGGGGCATTTGTTTCCCGGGCGACTTACACTCCACACCGACATTGGTAAACATACCCGGCTTCAGCAAGTAATCTTCATTACACAATTTAATGCGCACATTCATCGTCTTACTTTCGGTATCCAGCATGTGATAGACTTTATCGATACTTCCGGAAAAGACCTTATCGGGATAAGCCAAGGTAGTGATATGTACCCGTGCTCCTTCAACTACTCTGCTAATATCACTTTCATAAACATCTGCCATCACCCATACATTTTCCAGGCCGGAAACAGTGAATATCTCCTCACTCTGATCGGAGCGGAGTTGCATGTCTTTACTCACCTTTTTGTCTACAATAAAACCGGAAACCGGAGATTTGATTTCGTAAAATGATCGACCGCTGAAATGGTTGATGGAAAAGATTTCTTTGATGCGGTTCTCTTCCGCCTCTGCATTAGCCAATTCCTGTCGCACCTGCAATACGTCTTTATCAGACGCCAATCCTGAATCGAACATATCCTGAGTGGCATCCATATTTCTACGGGCAATGATAACCTGATGGTTTGCTTCCTTCATTTGTTTCTCGTAGTCAGCCACTTCACCGCTACGGATCACCGCAAGTATATCTCCTTTTCGTACGTAATCCCCTACTTCGGCATGAAGCTCCGTCACAGTACCGCCAAACATAGGATAAATGTGTGCTACCTGCTCCTGATTGAAAGTCACACGCCCGTTTAGAACCAGTTCATCCGTCACATCATGCAGATGTACCGTATCGACAGAGACTATTTTCAGTAAACTATCTGTCAGACATAAGTTTGTATGCACCTCAGATTGCTTCATCTTTGATGAACAACCTCCCAACCCCAGAATCAATATACATGGAAAGTATTTTGTCCAATTCATAAATTATATGGATTTAATTATTAAAGACATGTTGCCCGACTACTGCATTCAGATTCTCAATGCCGAGAAATACGTTTTTCTTTATATCATAAAGCTGAATGCAGGTCTCTTTATAGCTATCGTAAAAATCGATAAACTCTAAAAGACTAATATTACGTTTGATAAAGTTTTCATTGGCTCCGGCTATCAGTTTCTCAAAGTTATGTTCCAATCCCCTATCTACTGACCGATAAAGCCTGAACGCTTTATCTAAGGCAGTATAGGCAGCATACAGTTCTGTCTCAGCTTTACTGCGAATATATTCCTGCTCCCGGCTTGCCTTCAGGAGATTGAAGCGTGCCATCTTGATATTCCCTTGGTTACGGTTAAAGATAGGAACAGACATACTAAACCCGATAGCGAAATAATTATTAATAAAATTACCTTGACGATCATAGTTACCTTTCACTGAAAATTCGGGAAAGGCCAACGATTTCTGTAATTTCAGATCAGCTTGCGAAGCAATGATATTACTATGTGCCATCTTTTGGTCAGACCTCACGGATAGCATCTCTTGTAAACCGGCATAAGACAATCCATTTATGGTCAAACGTTCAAGCGAACCCTCATCTACTATTGGCTCAGTGCGAAAATCAATGGGCAAGTTCAATAATAAATTCAACTCTCCCCGCCGTGATAGATAATGGCTCTCACATTCGCTCATATCCTTTTTCAACGAGAACAGCATTGATTCGAGACGGGTCATCTCCATTAAAGAAACATTCCCCTTCACATGCTGTTCCTTAATGCCTGCCAACAAATGTTCAAGCGAACTGACCTCTTTATCATAAACCGATAATGACTTTGACAGATAGTAAACTTCGATAAAAGCTTCCCCAAGCTCCTGACGTAAAGTCCGCATTACTTCCTCAAACTGATAGCCGGCAATCTCCCGGTTTATTTTCTCCAACCGTATTTGCTTATTCCGTTGTCCGGCAAGACGGATCACCTGTTCTATCTCTACAACAGATTCACCGCTCTTACCAAAATCAAAATAAGTGCCATTAAGCCGGTTGTAAACATTTTGTTCAAATGAGATCACCGGGTTATCAAATAATCGAGCTTGAAGCAACCTGGCTTGTGCCATATCTATATTGTAGCGTTCGGCCAATAGGGATAAATTACATTTCAGGAAACGTTGCTCGGCCTCTTTCAGCGTCAAGCTCCCGGAAGGTTGCTGTGCTCCGGCAATTCCGAAAAATCCAAGAAAAAAGAGAATAAAAAACTTTCTGGTCATAGTCCTTGTTATTTTGATGACAAAAGTACAATTCACACTTCACGCAGACCGTTTGAAAGCAATTATAAGATACTCAGATGAGATTAGAAAGTTATTAGAAAGCGGAAAAAGCAGGACAAGGAAGAATTGCTAATACAATAGGAGAAATAGCTATCTGCCAATAACTCCGATCTTCCTATCTTTGCAACATCAAAGAAACAAACAAGTAGTAACCCTTTAAAAAATAGAAATATGAAAGTCATCGATTTAACCAAAGAAAGTTTTGTAGAAAAAGTTGCAGATTATCAAGGATATCCGAAAGAATGGAAGTTTAAAGGCAACAAACCCTGCCTGGTAGATTTTCATGCTCCCTGGTGTGTATATTGCAAAGCACTGTCACCCATACTGGATCAACTGGCTGTAGAATATAATGGTAAAATAGATATTTATAAAGTGGATGTAGATCAGGAACCGGAATTGGAAGCGGCTTTTGCCATTCGTACAATCCCTAATCTGCTGCTTTGTCCTGTTGGAGGAGAACCGACCATGAAATTAGGAACCATGAATAAAACGCAACTAAAAGCGTTAATAGAAGAGGCACTATTATAATTTACCTGACTAAGCATTGGGTACGTCAGTCAACCACGGTAAAACGTAAGCTGACTGACGTACAAATCTTATGATTCTTTTTTTCCGGCAGCAAGTACCAGCCTTATATCTGCATATGAAACCTCATCACCCAAAGCAGCTTTAATTGCCGTAAGTCCTTTGTCACTTCCATTAGCTTGCACATAACGGGTAATTTTCATAATCTTTTCTTTCGGAACGAGCTGCTCTATCTTAACTGCTCCCAAGCGTACATAATGCTCCAGATGTCCGGCTATAGTCCCTGAAACCAACTCACGTTCCTTGGCTATCTCTTCGATATTTTTCCCCTGCCTGAAAAGACGATAGGTTATCTCTTTGGTGTCAAGTTTTGGCTCCTTCACGGGTTTAGTTTCTTTTAGAGGCTTTGGCTCTTTCGGTTCCTTAGTTTCTTTTTTGAGGGTCAATGTTATTGCAGGCATTGGTGGACGTTCTATTCCCTGTTCCTTTACATATCGGCTCACCATTTCAAGCAAAGCATCGCCGTATTTTTCGGCACCACGCTTCCCAAAATATGGAATACGCACTAACGAAGCCGTATCACAGGGCAATAAATTCACAATGCCCAGTATTGCTTTCTGTTGTATAACAGTGTAAACAGGAAGATTAGCTTTCGAAGCTTCTGAATTTCTCCATGCAATCAACTGTTTATACAGTTCCGGATGTAGGATATCGGTAGGAACTTCTATTTTTTCAGCAGTTCGGGGTTTACGTTCCGATCTTCCGGACGAGGATGTACTTTCTCCTCCGGAAACGGATAAGGTTAGGACAGCCTTATGTTTTAGAAAAGCTGATACGGTAAAACCTTCTTTTTCGGTATAATAGAGTGTTCCCAGCTTCACATGTAGTGTCGTCTTCAATGTATCTAACGCTTCGGAAAATTTCTTTTTCAGTTCTTTATTATCCGTTTCTACCTTTGTAGAAACCATCAGTGGGTTTAACAAATCCTCCAGGTGTTTACGGAAATAATGGGCACCGGCCACAATTCGTTCATTCAGTTTCGGATTTGCGTCATAGTCCTCCACCTCCATCAACAGAGTCGAATATTGCAACTTGAAAGTATCGGCAATCTTCATTATCTGAGCTTTATACAGATCGATCGTTTCTTTATACCGTTCCAGCAACTTTGGATAGAGTCGGTATAAGTGTTCATCGAGCAGACGCAGAACACGTGCGAAATGTTGCTCAAGAGGATGAAAATCGAATTGTTCACATAGCAACTCGTAGAAATAATGTTGACGCAACAGAGCCAGCTTATGCTTATCAGGGGTCAGTTCTCCGGCATTACGGGTGAATTCGTCAATCGTGTCGTCACTGATAATAGACTCTCTCCTTAAAGGAGAACTGAGTACCAGTCCCTGAAGAGATTTACAACGACTCAGCGCAACATAAACCTGCCCATGAGCAAAAGAAGCGTTTGCATCAATGATGGCACGTTCAAAAGTCAAACCCTGACTTTTATGGATCGTTATAGCCCATGCCAAACGAATAGGATACTGCCGGAAAGTACCTTCAACCTCTTCCGTTATCTCTTTCGTCTGCGGATTCAGACTGTATTTACTATTTGTCCATTCTTCCGTTTCAAGTAAAAAGTCCTGCGATTCTCCATTTCCTTTCACCCGGATGCCATCTTTACCAACAGCCGTAACCAAACCGATCATTCCATTATAATATCGATGTTCCCCGGAAGAGTCGTTTTTAATAAACATAATCTGAGCCCCTTCCTTGACAGTGAGCATTTCATCCGCCGGATAAGCCGATTCCGGAAAAGTACCTTCTACCCTCGCCTGAAAGCTGAAAGCCCTGCCGGAAAGAGAAAGCAGCTGTCTGTCATTATATTGCTGGGCCTGATAATTATGTGTCGTCAGCCGGATGTACCCTTCTTCTTCTCTCGGACGAAACTCCGGAAGATAACATTTATTCAATTCTTCCAGCACAGATTCGTCGGCCTCTTTCTCTCTGATTTTATTTAATAATCCGACAAAAGCCGTATCGCTCTGCCGATAGACTTTCTTCAACTCTATAGTGATATATTCAGTCTCTTTCAGTGAATGACTGCCAAAGAAAAATGCCGTGTCATAATAAGAGGTCAACAAGTTCCAGTCTTCTTCCTTTACTACCGGAGCCAACTGCTGTAAATCGCCTATCATCAGAAGTTGAACACCTCCAAAAGGTTTCGAACGATCCCGATAACGGCGCAACACTGCATCCACCGCATCAAGTTGATCGGCACGTACCATACTGATTTCATCGATCACCAACAGGTCCATGCTGCGGATAATATTGATTTTTTCTTTCCCGAATTTATGGAAGCTTTGTTGGGCAGAATTGAATGTACTCTCCGGAATATATGGCGCAAAGTTTAATTGGAAAAAAGAGTGTATGGTGACACCTCCGGCATTAATGGCAGCAATCCCCGTAGGAGCGACCACTACCATGCGTTTGGGAGTTAATTCCTTTAACCGACGAAGGAAGGTTGTTTTTCCGGTTCCGGCCTTTCCTGTCAGAAACAGATGGGTACCGGTATTTTCAATGACTTGCCAAGCTAATTCTAATTCGTGATTTTCTTCCATGAAATAATACTTTGCTACAAAGTTATAGCAAAAGAAAGAAGAAACCAATATAATAATAAGTTATTTTGCCACAGAAGACACAAAGGCTACGGACGATGATTAGTTGTCAGTTTCTTCATTGATAACAACTCCGCAACCTTTGTGCCCCCTGTGGAAAGTTTAAGCCATACTACCGCCCACAATATCAAGCAACTCGTTTGTAATGGCTTGCTGGCGGGTCTTATTATACTGCTTTGTCAGTTCCTGAATCAATTCATTGGCATTATCCGTTGCTATTTGCATAGCTAAAGTACGTGCGGCATGTTCGGATGCATTAGAATCGAGAGCAGCCGTAAAGATCTTTTGACTCAAAACCTGCGGAATCAGATCTGCTATCAACTGGGCTGCGGAAGGTTCTATGATATAGTCATTTACCATTCCGGTTTTCCCGTCTTCATTATGAACGGCAGACAGATCAATCGGCAAGTATCTTTCACGCAACAGCTCCTGTATTCCCATCGATCTGAAATGATGATAAATCAACTCCACCCGGTCAATGTTCTTTTCCAGAAAAAGTTCCATCAACAATCTGGCCAACGCAGCAGCTTCATCGTACGAAGGCTTATCTGCCAGTCTCTGATAGCTCCCTTGAGGAAAAAATCCTAATTTTTTCACAGCTTCCTCTATTTTCTTGCCAACCGGATAAATCAGGATATTATCCTGCCCCAGCTCACGATATTCTCCAACCGTCTGCAAAAACATCTTTAGTACGTTCGCATTGAAAGCACCACATAAAGAGCTGTTGGAAGAGAAAGCTACAATAGCAATACGCTTGACAGGGCGTTCCGCACAGAATGGAGACTCTACCGGAAGGTCAGCACTTAGAAAGTTGGTCAATATCTTATTCAGTTTCCTCTGATAAGGCAGCATGTTTTCAATGGCTCCCTGTGCCTTGTGTAACTTGGCAGAAGCCACCATCTTCATTGCTGAAGTGATTTTTCGGGTACTCTGTACCGAATTTATTCTGGTTTTTACTTCTTTTAGTGAAGCCATAGTCTTTATGGTTTATAATTAACTAAACTGTTTCGCAACCATCGTTGCTGTTTCCTCAATCGCTTTCGTTACTTCATCATTGATAACCCCTGTCTTCAATACGTCCAGTACATCCGACTGATGATCGAGAGCGAGTGTATTGAGAAATGCCGCCTCAAAGTCTTCTACCTTATCCAGTGGAACATTTCTCAGCAATCCGTTGATACCACAATAGAGAATCGCAATCTGCTTCTCTACCGGCATCGGAGAATATTGAGGTTGAACCAATAAACGGGCATTCTTTTGTCCTTTGTCAATGGTCAGTGCGGTAACCGGATCCATGTCTCCGCTAAATTTGGAGAATGCTTCCAGTTCACGATATTGCGCCTGGTCTATTTTTAACGTACCGGCCACTTTTTTCATAGCCTTAATCTGAGCATTACCTCCCACACGGGAAACTGAGATACCAACATTGATAGCCGGACGGTTACCTTGATTGAATAAATCTGTATCAAGGAATATCTGACCGTCTGTGATGGAAATCACATTAGTCGGAATATAGGCAGAAACGTCTCCGGCCTGTGTTTCGATAATAGGCAATGCCGTCAGTGAACCTCCGCCTTTCACTTTTCCTTTCAGACTCTCGGGCAGGTCGTTCATTTCACGAGCCACCTCTTCCTGATTGATAATCTTGGCTGCACGTTCCAGCAAACGGGAATGCAAATAGAAGATATCACCCGGATAAGCTTCACGACCGGAAGGACGACGGAGAATCAAAGATACTTCACGATAAGATACCGCCTGTTTGGACAAGTCATCATAAACCACCAACGCATGACGACCGGTATCACGGAAATACTCACCGATAGCAGCTCCTGCAAACGGAGCGAAATATTGAAGTGCAGCAGGATCTCCGGCTGTGGCAGCTACTACAATAGTGTAATCCATCGCACCATATTGGCGTAAAGTATTCACAATAGAAGCCACTGTAGATCCTTTCTGTCCGATAGCTACATAAATGCAATATACCGGATCGCCCGCTTCGTAATTACTACGCTGGTTTATTATCGTATCAATAGCTATCGATGTTTTTCCCGTCTGCCGGTCACCGATAATCAACTCACGCTGTCCACGACCGATAGGAATCATTGCATCAACTGCTTTCAGACCTGTTTGCAACGGCTGATTTACCGGCTGACGATAGATTACCCCCGGAGCTTTACGCTCCAAAGGCATTTCATAGAGTTCACCGCCGATCAATCCTTTTCCGTCCAACGGTTCTCCCAACGGATCGATAACGCGTCCCAACATACTTTCTCCCACACGGATAGAAGCGATTCGTTTGGTACGTTTCACTGTGAAACCTTCCTTGATCTTATCCGTAGGTCCGAGCAAGACGGCACCCACATTATCTTCTTCCAGGTTCATAACAATGGCCTTGATACCATTATCAAACTCAAGCAGTTCGTTGGCCTCGGCATTGCGCAGACCGTAAATACGTACCACACCATCACTCACCTGCAGCACCGTACCGATTTCATCAAGCTGCACCTTGGTCTCGATTCCTTCAAGCTGTTGGCGCAGAATCTCAGATACTTCGCTTACTCTTATATTTTCAGACATAATTTTTCACTAATTATACAATTCTTCGATTCTTATCAATGAACTGTTGTTTCACTTTCTTCAACTGTGTAGCGATACTGGCATCAAGTCGGTAATCGTTAATATCGAAAACAAAGCCACCTTCTATAGAAGGGTCGATCACTGTTTCCAACTCCATATACGCATGCAAAATATGTGCAGCAGTTTGTCGGATACGCTCTTCAGTAGCCTTATCTACCGGGACAGCAGTGATCAGTTTACCTACACCAATATGCTTCTTCTTCCGGTAAAGATCCAGATACATCAGACTCATGAATTGCAGATAAGTCTCCCTTCTCTCCTTGAGTACCAGACGGACAAAACGAATAAACTCTTCACTCGGTTTATTGTCTCCATCGGCTGCCGTACAGATCAGACTGAACTTTTCGTCAACAGAAACAATGGGATTATCAAGTACGGCACAAAATCCCTTCACTGTACGGAAACTGTGTGCCAGCGTGACAAGTTCATGATATAGCCTGTCTTCCGCTCCTCTCTCTTCCGCATAAGCCATCAGAGCTTTCGCATACCGCATTGAAATTATTCCGACTTCCATTTTCTCTTAGTTCTTCGTTAATACTTCATCAAGCATACGGTCTATCATTCCCATCTGCTCTTGTTTATCAGCCAGATTCTTACGAATAACTTTCTCAGCTATATCCACAGATAGAAGAGCTACCTGACGACGAATATCGCGTATGGCTTCTTCCTTTTCAATCTGAATCTGTCGTTTCACTTCGTCCAGTTCTTTCTGGGCAGCTATTTCAGCTTGTTTGCGGGCCTCGTAAATAATTTTCTCACGTTCCTGCATAGCCTCTTTCATGATACGTCCCTGTTCCTTATTAGCGGCAGCCACAATAGCTTCGCCCTCCTCTTTCAGTCTTGACAACTGGGCGTTTGCTTCTCTGGCTACCTCCAATGATTCGTCGATATAGGTTTTACGGCCTTCCACCATCTTAATGATGACGGGGAAGCCGTATTTAGCCAATACCGCAAATACAATTCCAAAAGAAAGGAGCATCCAGAATATCAGGCCACTATCGGGTAGTAACAATGACATAATCTTCTTTGTTTATTATAAGAAAAGTACTAACAGACAAACAACCAATGCCAACAATGCCACACCTTCTACCAAAGCAGCAGCAATAATCATATTCATACGAATATCTCCCGATGCCTCCGGTTGACGTGCAATACCTTCCATGGCCGAGCCACCAATCTTACCAATACCGATACCTGCTCCGATAACAGCTAAACCAGCTCCGAGGGCAGCTCCCAATTTGCTCAATCCTACTCCTGCAGCAGCAGCTTGCAATAATACTGATAGTAACATAATTTTCAGTTTTAAAATGGTTTATATTATTCTTTTACTTCTTCTTTTTTACCGCCTTCCTGAGCCAGTCCGATAAATACAGCCGATAACATTGTAAACACATAGGCCTGAATAAAGGCAACCAACACTTCGAGCAAATTCATAAAGATGTTGAACAGCACCGAAGCCACCGTAAGCGAACCGTTAATGGCAGGCCCCATACTTGCCGATATAAATATCAAACAGGTAAGAACCAACATAGCCATGTGTCCGGACAACATATTGGCAAACAAACGGATCATCAATGCGAACGGTTTCGTAAATACACCGAAAAATTCGATAAATGGCATCATGGGTATAGGCACTTTCAGCCACCAGGGAACATCGGGCCAGAAAACATCTTTCCAGTAGTGTTTCGTCCCGAATATATTAACGATGACAAACGTAAATAAAGCCAATACCAGCGTTATAGCGATATTTCCGGTCACATTCGCTCCTCCCGGAAAAATCGGTATCAGTCCCATGATGTTATTGATGAAAATAAAGAAAAAGGCTGTCAACAAATAAGGAGCGAACTTTTTATAGTTAGGCCCTACACAACTCTTAATCACATCATCATGGATCATCATAATAAACATCTCCATAAAACCGACAAATCCGCCAGGGGCATAAGCTCCCTGTTCACGCTTACGATACCAATGCGCCACACTAAGGATAATTATTAATAAGATAGCACTATTGATAAATAGAGATAAAGTAACCTTAGTAATAGAAATATCCCATGGTCGAACCTCTTCTCCCGCCGCATTACGTTCTACAATTTTGCCTTCGTACCTGCTTCCGGCAGGAGCGATATAGAATCCTTCGTATTTACCGTCATTCTCTTCAAGGCGCGATGACAAAAAAGCATGCCAACCTGAAGTTTCGCTATATACGATAATCGGCAATGGAATACAGATAGAGGTTTTTCCTATATTTGTGATGTGCCATTCGTAGGAGTCGCCGATATGACCGAATACAATGCCTTTTACATCTACCTGATTTGCCTCCTGATTAATTGTGTCTTTCCCCACAATAATCTCTTGCTGTAAAGCAGTGGCGGTATCGCCCTCCACAGGCTCTTGTGCAGAGACCATAACAGGCAACATACCTCCTATCAGGATCAACATTCCGGTAACTATGTTACGCAACTGTTTCATATTTTTTTAATTTCTTTTTTAGTTTCTGATTCCATTCGAAAACGAAGAAAAACCAGCTTTCATATATAAGGTAGCCCAGATAGAATGCCAGAAATGTCAGCAGAAATTCCACAGCAGAATCGGGCACAGCCACACAGTAGATTATCAACAGAAAGACTGATATAATCATCTTCAGAACCTTTGCTACCAAAAAAAGCATCACCATCTTGTCCGGTGCATGACGCCTGCAGGCATCAAACATATAAATGTAAAATACACCGAATATATAAAAGTATACCGGTATCAACGGATAACCTCCGAAATAGTGTCCGGGCTCAAGATAATGCAAAACCAAAGCTCCCAACCCACCTCCGACAAGAGTCAAAATGGTAAGATAACTCAGGAAATTGCGTTTTGTAATGCTCATATTCATAGTAAAAACAGGTTCTTGTGTGGATCAAAGTCAGGATACACAAACGGAGGCTTCTCCGTTACTTAGCTCCACAAAACCGCTGTGAATATCCAACGTATGCTCTTCGCCATCCGTTGTCGTGTAACTGACTGTTCCTTCTTGCAGAGAAGAGACAATCGGCGCATGCTGCGCCAAAATGGAAAATACTCCACTGGTTCCCGGAAGAGTAACACTCTTCACTTCACCATCAAATACCTCCTTTTCCGGCGATACAATATTCAAATGCAGTTCTTTCATGATTCCTTATTTTATTTATTGGCTTGCTCAAGCAACTTCTTACCCTTTTCAATAGCCTCTTCTATCGTACCTACATTTAAGAATGCCGGTTCGGGCAGATAATCCACTTCACCGTCCAAAATCATCTTAAACCCTTTGATGGTGTCTTCAATAGAGACCATTGCTCCCGGCACACCGGTAAACTGTTCGGCTACAGTAAACGGCTGAGACAGGAAACGTTGTACCCTGCGCGCACGGTTCACAACCAAACGATCGGCATCGGACAGCTCCTCCATACCCAAGATGGAAATGATATCCTGCAATTCCTTGTTTCGTTGCAGAATCTGCTTCACACGCTGAGCCACATCATAATGCTCTTGCCCCACAATATGTGGGTCAAGGATACGAGAAGTAGATTCCAACGGGTCTACAGCCGGATAAATTCCGAGTTCAGTGATTTTTCGGCTCAATACAGTTGTTGCATCCAAGTGAGTAAAGGTGGTTGCCGGTGCAGGGTCGGTCAAGTCGTCAGCCGGCACATATACAGCCTGCACCGAAGTGATGGAGCCCGTCTTGGTTGAAGTGATACGCTCTTGCATAGCACCCATTTCCGTAGCTAATGTAGGTTGATAACCTACAGCAGAAGGCATACGTCCCAACAAAGCTGAGACCTCGGATCCTGCCTGAGTAAAACGGAAAATATTATCAATGAAAAACAAGATATCCCTGGCACCCGACTTGGCCCCCATATCCCGGAAAGATTCGGCAACAGTCAGTCCCGACAGCGCAACCGAAGCACGTGCACCGGGAGGTTCATTCATTTGTCCGAACACCAATGTAGCCTGCGATTTCTCTACTTCGTTATAATCTACTTTCGAAAGGTCCCAGTGTCCTTTTTCCATACTTTCTTTAAAAGCCTCTCCATAACGGATTACACCCGATTCAATCATTTCACGAAGCAAGTCATTACCTTCACGGGTACGTTCTCCTACCCCGGCAAATACGGAAAAACCATTATGCTTCTTTGCAATGTTATTGATGAGTTCCATAATAAGTACCGTCTTACCTACTCCGGCACCACCAAACAAACCAATTTTACCTCCTTTTGAATAAGGTTCAAGCAGGTCGATCACCTTTATTCCGGTGAACAACACTTCCTGTACGGTGGTTAAATCTTCAAATTTTGGGGGATCACGGTGAATGGAATAGGCACCCTCACGATTGAGTTCTTTCATTCCGTCAATAGAATCGCCGACTACGTTCATCAAACGTCCTTTGATTTGTTCACCTACCGGCATCGTGATAGGACCTCCTGTAGGAAATACCTTCATCCCGCGTTGTAAGCCGTCGGTACTGTCCATGGCCACGGTACGAACAGTATTTTCACCAATGTGTTGTTGTACTTCTACAATCAGCTTTTTGCCGTTGTGCCTTTTTATCTCCAATGCGTCGTGGATACTTGGCAATATCAAGTCCGATTCTGTACCTTCAAAATACACATCGACCACAGGGCCAATTACCTGAGAGATATGTCCTATAATCTGTGACATAAGCAATCTTTTTATATATTATTCTTCTAATACTCTAAAGCGTTATAGCATGGTAAGTCGCGTTTTTACCAGTTTCACTATTAACATAACGTTCGATATTCGGTTTTGTTCACACAGATAGTTAAACAAACAACTTCGCAAATGTAGAAACTTTTTTTTCCCGTTGTACCATTTTTCTATATTTTCTCTTTAGATAACATTCATTAAACTTACAGCGACGCGAAAATGAACATTATTAATGCCCTTTTTACTGTTATACAAAGCATGTTCAGGCAAATAGGCACTGTTCTCAATCTAACAAGGCGACCTATCGAGTTTTCAAGTACCTATAGTGTTTTCAGTCAATTAGTCAAATGTTAGATAGTACAACATGCAACGAGTTTTATATTGATAAAAGAGAGTTGTGTTTGAGAGTCATTTTTCGGTCTCTGCAGACTTAACCGGGCAGAGTATTAACAATTGCAAAAGAGGAGAAAAAGACAGAGGCATAGACTAATAAAAAGACAGGTCTCTGCCACCTCTTAAGCGACAAGGACCTGTTATTGGATTTTTAGAAAGAAATCTCCGTATTTAATATACTTCTACTTTATCAGCTATTCGTTTTGCCTTATCACGCAAAGCATCCAGATCAGAACCGTTCGGAGCATAACAGAGTACTACCCCCATACGGCGATTCACACGTGTATATGGCTTACCAAATATACGCAGATAGGTATCCTCTTCTATGGTAACTTCCTCCATGCCTCTATACTGCGGACGTTCCTGGCTGGCAATCGGTGAAAGAATAACAGCACTCGCTCCTATTCTCTCCTGCTTTATACCCGGAATGGGTAATCCTAATACGGCACGTAAGTGAAGTTCAAATTCATTCAGGTTTTGTGTTCCCGCCAATGTTACCATTCCTGTATCGTGCGGACGCGGAGACAGTTCTGAGAAGTAAACCCCATTTTCATGACTCAGGAAGAATTCAACTCCCCATAATCCGGCACCGGTCAATGCGCGGGTTACTTTTTCAGCCATCTCTTCCGCTTCCTTCAGATGTGCCGGGTCAATGTGTGCGGGCTGAAAACTTTCACGATAGTCTCCTCCCTTCTGTACATGTCCGATAGGCGGACAAAATAGTGTCGGACCATTCTTCTGAGTTACCGTGAGCAAAGTTATTTCACTATCGAATTTGATAAACTCTTCAATAATTAGTTCACGAATATCTCCGCGGCTGCCGCTACAACCATACTCCCAGGCATGTTCCAACTCAGCAGCACTTTTTACCAGCGACTGCCCTTTGCCCGATGATGACATTAAAGGCTTCACAACACAGGGAAAACCTATCTTCGCAGCAGCTTCCTTCAATTCCTCCAACGATTTGGCATAATAGTATTTCGCAGTTTTCAGCCCCAATTCCTTAGCGGCCAAATCACGGATGGCTTTGCGGTTCATGGTATAATTCACTGCACGGGCACTCGGCACTACCTGAATGCCTTCCTTCTCGAAATCGTATAAACGTTCCGTGCGGATGGCTTCAATTTCGGGGACGATAATATCCGGCCGGTGTTTCTTTACAGTACGCTCCAGTTCTTCACCGTTCAGCATATCGAAAACTTCGTATTCATCGGCTACTTGCATAGCAGGTGCTCCGGCATACGAATCACAAGCAATGGTGTACTGACCTTTACGTTGAGCAGAAATTACAAATTCCTTTCCCAGTTCGCCCGATCCAAGTAAAAGTATTTTCTTCATGATTGAATATTTTAAGATATAATGACGCAAAAATACTACTTTTCTTCCAATAAATCCCGAACGAGCTACCAAATGATTGCAATAAAGGGGAGAAAAAGGGAACAGTATAAAAAATGATTAACAAGTAAAAGGTCTGCAAAACATATTCAAAAGAAAATTCTCCTCCTAAAAGATGAATGGAGTATTTCCACTTCACAAAACACCTCTGATTTTCAACTACTTAAAACACACATAGAAAGGGATTATACGAAGTTAATATCGTATTTGCAGGAAGTTAACTTCTCGACTTTACGATATTAACTTCGTATAATTACGTTATTAACATCGTATACAACAGGATGTTAACTTCATAAACGGCATAAAATAATTTCTAATATAGAGACAAATACAAGAATGGGTGGCCGAAATAAAGTGTTAATTATTGGTCTAATTACACAAAAAAGAATATTTAAAAGGATGAAAAGAACCGAATATAGCATATTATCCGGAATTAATGCCTTACTTTGCAAAACCAAACAATAAGAGGTTTTTATTGGTCTAACTCTCACATGTATTTCCTCAATGTTCGCATTGAGAACTTTCATTTCTGATTTACACTTCCTAAAGCTTTATTGTTATTTTATTAATTTTTTATTTTTGTATATTTATGAATATGTACGTTGGAAATCTTAGCTATAATGTTAAGGAGTCAGATTTGAGACAAGTTATGGAAGAGTATGGAACAGTAGAATCAGTAAAACTGATAACAGATCGCGAAACAAGAAGATCTAAAGGTTTTGCTTTTGTTGAAATGCCGGAATCTTCAGAAGCCAGCAATGCCATTAAAGAATTGAACGGAGCAGAATATGCCGGTCGTCCGATGGTAGTAAAAGAAGCTTTACCAAGAAACTGATCTGATAAGCAATAGAATAAGAGAAAAGGGATGTCAATTGACATCCCTTTTTATTTCCCCCTCGACTATTGGTGCTGTTCACGCAACAGATCATTTACCGTCTTCACCGGATTAAATGTAGAAAGTGGTACTTCCACAAATACCGTACTCCAATCACTCATGGCACCATTCCACAAGCCGGGAAGCTCAAGAGCTTTCAAGTCTTTACCACTCTTCGACTTATAAGATATGAAGCCTGTGGCTTTATCCACGTATCTTACCAGATCAAACTTATGTCCTTTGTAATCACGTACCGCACAAACCAAATCTACCGGATTGAAGTGGGTACCTTTCTCAAACATTTCTTTAGCTTCCGGATTATTCATATCGATCTGTGAACTTTCAAGGATTTGCAATGAAATCGTTCCGTCACTGTTATAAGCAAGGAACGGACCGCCACCCGGTTCACCCACATTCTTCACCATACCACAAACACGCATCGGGCGGTTCAATTTATTCTTCAGATAGATGACCAATTCAGCATCTTCCAGATCCTTCGTTTCTGGATTCTTGCAGAAAAGTTTCTTCTGCACAAATTGCAGAATATCCATTACCTGTTCGTGTGTGTAACGACCGCTATCCAAAAGTTCCAGATATTCAAAAGCCTGCTTCTGGAGGGATACCAGTACACCAGCAATCAATTTCTTATAAAGCACCGTATCACCTTTTAATCTGTCCGGAACGACATTGTCTATATTCTTAATAAAAATCACATCCGCATCCAAATCGTTCAGGTTCTCAATCAGTGCTCCATGACCACCGGGGCGGAACAAAAGCTTGCCATTATCGCGGAAAGGCTGGTTTTCCATATCAGCGGCAATCGTATCGGTACTTGGTTTCTGCTCGGAAAAACTAATATTATAATCTACTCCATAACGTTTGGCAAAGGCATCGGCTTTCTCGGCTACCAATGATTTAAAGAGTTCACGATGTTCGGTTGAAACAGTAAAGTGGACATTCACCTTTCCGCTTTTACCGGCAGCGTACATAGCACCCTCCGCCAAATGTTCTTCAAGCGGAGTACGTGAGCCTTCTTCGTACTTATGGAACTTGAGCAAACCTTTCGGAAGTGCACCATAGTTTAATCCCGCTACGTTCAGCAATCCTGAAACAACTGCCTTGTAGTCGCCATCTGCAATCAAACCGGGAATGTCTTTACCTTCTATCCTCATACAAGCAGTATTCAGATCATCATAGAAAGCAAATTTCTCAATTGAGGCAAAGAACGTTTGTTCGAACTTTGTAGTCGGCTCAGCATAGTCAGCATCCAGAAATTCAAAAAGATTTTTGAACATACGGCTGGCAGCACCCGAAGCGGGTACAAACTTTACAATCGTTTTGTCAGAATTGGTATAAGCATCCCAGGCTGCGAGATAAGCTTTCTGTTCTTCGGCATCGGGAGCCAGAATACCTTTTTCTACAGATGCGGCAGCATCTAATTTCAAATAAGGAAAGCCTTTTTGGAAACAAGTCAACTGTTCAGCGATTTGTACTTCCGAAATGCCTTTTTGGGCAAGCAATTCTTTGTCTTCAGGTGTTATCATACTATCTAATTTTATTAATTCATGCCCAAAAATACAAAAAAAGGAAGAGGACACCCTACAAAACCCGGAAAAAAACTATCTTTACCGACGATAAATTTGAGCTGCTTATGGAAAGAGATGAATTCTTTACGAAAGAAGAGAGAGAATTATTGTTCTCACTATACAAAAAACTACTGCGCCTCACCGGAGAAACCTTACAAAAAGGAGACTGCAGAAAGCTGAAAAAGCACCTTATCGACTCCACACAGAACAATGCGATGCAAAGGGACAGTTTCGGTCTGAATCCTGTCATCAAAGATATGCAGACTGCTGTAATCGTGGCCGAAGAAATCGGTATGAAACGGGCATCTATTCTGGGCATCATGTTACACACACCGGTGCGTTGTCACTCGTATACAATAGAATATATTCAACAGGAGTATGGCGAAGATGTAGCCGGAATTATCCGGGGACTCATTAAGATTAATGACCTTTACGATAAGAGTCCGACTATCGAATCGGAAAATTTCCGTAACCTGTTGTTGTCTTTTGCCGAAGACATGCGTGTGATCCTGATCATGATCGCCGACCGTGTAAACGTGATGCGGCAAATAAAGGATGCCGAGAATGACGAGGCCCGCAGACGAGTGGCTAATGAAGCCGCCTATCTGTACGCTCCGTTGGCTCACAAACTGGGATTGTATAAACTGAAATCGGAGCTGGAAGATTTGTCATTGAAGTACACCGAACATGACATTTATTACCACATCAAAGAGAAACTGAACGAGACGAAAAAGTCACGTGACCGTTATATTGCCAACTTCATCGCTCCGATACAACGGAAACTGGAGGAAGCGGGACTGCATTTTCACATGAAAGGACGCACCAAATCCATTCATTCCATCTATCAGAAAATGAAGAAACAGAAATGCCAGTTCGAAAACGTGTATGACTTGTTTGCCATACGTATCATTCTGGAATCCCAGTTCGAAAAAGAAAAGCAGGAATGCTGGCAGGCTTACTCCATTGTGACGGATATGTATCAACCTAATCCGAAACGTCTGCGTGACTGGCTGTCGGTTCCCAAAAGCAATGGCTACGAATCATTGCACATTACTGTAATGGGGCCGGAAGGAAAATGGGTCGAAGTGCAAATCCGTACGGAACGTATGGACGAGATAGCCGAGCGCGGACTGGCCGCACATTGGAGATACAAAGGTGTGAAAGGTGAAAGCGGGCTGGACGAATGGCTGACTTCAATACGCGAAGCATTGGAGAATACAGAAAACGACCTGGAAATGATGGATCAGTTTAAACTGGATCTGTATGAAGACGAGGTATTTGTGTTTACGCCGAAAGGAGACCTCTTCAAACTGGCAAAAGGAGCTACGGTACTCGATTTCGCTTTCCACATTCACAGCAAATTGGGGTGTAAGTGCATCGGTGCAAAGGTAAACGGCAAAAATGTACAGTTGAGACAAAAGTTGAATAGCGGAGACCAGGTAGAGATTATGACATCGAACACACAGACTCCGAAACAGGACTGGCTGAACATTGTCACTACCTCAAAAGCCCGTACGAAGATCCGCCAGGCCCTGAAGGAAATGGTGGCACGCCAGCACGATTTCGCCAAAGAAACATTGGAACGGAAATTCAAAAACCGGAAGATGGAATATGACGAAGCAGTAATGATGCGTCTGATCAAACGCTTGGGATTCAAGAATGTGACAGAGTTTTATCAGAATATTGCCGACGAAGTGCTTGACGTGAACGACATTCTGGATAAATACATCGAACAACAGAAACGGGACGGTGAACGTGATGAAGTGATCTACCGCAGTGCCGAAGAATACAACCTGCAAAACCAGATAGACGAAACCACTGTCACTAAAGAGGATGTACTCGTCATTGACCAAAACCTGAAAGGACTGGACTTCAAGTTGGCCAAATGTTGCAACCCCATATATGGAGACGACGTATTCGGATTTGTCACTGTATCCGGAGGTATCAAGATTCACCGCAACGACTGCCCCAATGCGGGACAGATGCGCGAACGTTTCGGATACCGTATTGTCAAAGCACGCTGGGCCGGAAAATCGGAAGGTACTCAATATCCGATCACACTCCGTGTAGTGGGTCATGATGACATCGGTATTGTGACCAATATCACCTCTATCATATCAAAAGAGAATGGCATCTCACTGCGTTCCATTGGAATTGATTCGAACGACGGACTCTTCTCGGGCACACTGACCATTATGGTGAGTGACACCGGACGACTGGAGGCACTGATTAAAAAGCTACGCACAGTGAAAGGTGTAAAACAGGTTAGCAGAAACTGAGAATGGAAAAATTCAGTATAAAAAAAAGGATACAAAGCTTCGGATATGCCTGGAAAGGCATTCGGAGTTTTGTAAGCAAAGAGCATAATGCCTGGATACACTGTGTGGCAATCATCACAGTAACAATCGCCGGATTTTACTTCGGTATCACCCGGAACGAATGGATAGCCATCATACTTTGTTTCGGAATGGTATTGGCAGCGGAGGGATTCAATACAGCTATAGAAAGATTAGTCAACCTCGTATCCCCGGAACACAATCCGATTGCAGGTGATGTGAAAGATATTGCGGCAGGTGCAGTGCTGATATGTGCCATAGTTGCCGCCATCATAGGAGCCCTGGTCTTCATGCCTTATGTGCTTGCGGTTTTATTGTGCAACATGGGATAGACAATAAAAACGAACTCCGTAGTTTTGCGACAATTCATCACCAAACTACGGAGTCTGTTTTTCAGATATACATATATCGTTTATCTCACCTTCTTCCTTTTAAAATAAGGATATGTAATCAGGACAAAGAAAGCCAGAGCCACGATTGCCGCCAACAATCCTACCCGACAAACCACATGTTCATTAGCTGTGAGATGTAAGTGAGAGGCAGATGCAATACCTAAGCCGACTCCAAGTTCCCATGCAAGTAAATGAGTCGTATTGGCCGTGCCACGCTGGCAATGTTGAGACAGCTTGACAAACATCATCAAGAATTCCGGAGTAACCAATCCAAGTCCTAATCCCATCAATATTGCTGCCGGGACATTCCAACCGGTTTCAGGAGAAAACAACAAAGCCATCGCTCCGATCATTGTTATCAACCCAGTGACTATCTGCAGCCATATCTTGTTATCATAACGGAAAAACAGTCTCACCACCATTACTGACAAGAGAAAACCGACTCCGGCCAAAGCAAAGAAAGGTATCAGTTCACCTCCTACCGGCACATTACTTGGCGCACCGGCAAGCACAGGAAGCAACAATCCGGGCACAAAAGCGATCAACATCAGGTTAAATGCCGGAATAAATCCACGGGGAAGCAGAAAACGGTCCATCGAACAAACCTTCATCCCTATTGGTGCACGGAAAGGCACATATACCCTCGACACAAACAGCATTCCCAAGGCTCCCGATGCGACAGAAACATATAACAGAGTTTCAAAGCCATGTGTCCGGAATAAAAACACTCCCAACGCTGTCCCTATAATCATCCCCAGACGTGCTGCCCAAGAAAAGACTACATTGCCGGCACTGCGAAAAGTGGAATTGGTGACATCAATGGCCAATGTAATGCCTGCCGTAGCAGCCATTCCAAAGGAGATTCCCTGTACCAAGCAAAGCAACAACAGATGTGTGGCACTTTGCACAAGTGTGTAACCGGCAGTCGCCGCTACCATTATCCCAAACGAAAGCATACATATATATTTTCGCTTGTAAACATCGACCAGATACGCATGAAACGGGCCGATAAAAAACATGGCAAGCGTAAAAAGTATATATATTCCCCCCGTCTGACTGACTGGCACGCCCAAACGTGAAGCCATCACTACCGGAAGCACAGGGTACAACAGGTACAGGGATATGAACAACAATAAATTAGCAAGGCATATCCGCATAAAATGCAATGTCCATAATTTAGTTGCCATACGACAATTAATATTGTTCTTTCTCGTTCGGGAAGTCGCAGTTCTTTACGTCCGAAACATAGTGGCTGATTGCATCAGTCATCACCGTATAGAGGTCGGCATAACGACGAAGGAAACGGGGACGGAAACCATTGTTCATACCCAACATGTCCTGAATAACCAATACCTGTCCGTCTACATCGCCACCGGCACCAATGCCGATAACCGGAATAGTCAGTTCGCTTGCAACGCGGGCAGCCAATGCTGCGGGAATTTTCTCAAGCACAAGCCCGAAACATCCGGCTTCTTCAAGCAGATGTGCATCACGAATCAGCTTCTCTGCTTCTGCATCATCTTTGGCACGAACGGTATATGTACCGTATTTATTTATAGATTGCGGCATCAGTCCGAGATGTCCCATCACCGGAATACCGGCACTCAGGATACGCTTCACAGTGTCGAGAATCTCTTCGCCGCCTTCCAGTTTCAAAGCATCAGCGTGGCTCTCTTTCATAATACGGATAGCCGAAGCAAGCCCTTCCATCTCATTTCCCTGATAAGAACCAAAAGGCATGTCGACTACTACCATTGCACGCTTCACACCGCGCACAACCGATTTACCATGATAAATCATTTGATCGAGAGTAATAGGAAGTGTAGTTACATTGCCTGCCATCACATTTGATGCAGAATCGCCTACAAGGATAACATCGATACCGGCACCGTCTACAATCTGCGCCATAGTATAGTCATACGAAGTAAGCATAGATATTTTTTCGCCTCTTTGCTTCATTTCGATCAGGCGATGAGTCGTCACTTTTCTTGTGTCATCTGATATATAACCAGCCATATCCAATCTTTTTAAATTAAAAATCGGGCGCAAAGGTATAACTTTTAATTCATACCATACAAGTAAAAGCGAATAAATTAGCGCGTCCGCATTAAAAGGTCAGCAACCATTTTTGCAGTTCATCAGTCCATAACTTCTTATATATGAAGCTATCACGAAATCCGAAGCTATGTCCGCCTTCCGGATAAATATGCAGTCCGGCAGAAACCCCATGTTTCAATAATGCTGTATAATAGACAATACTGTTGAGAGGAGATACCGCCTGATCATCCTCAGCCAAAACAATGAATGTACGAGGAGTATCGGCTGTGACATGAAGTTCAAGAGATAATGTCTCTTTCAGACTTTCCGGAATAGTTTCTCCCAACATACGTCCGCGTGAAGGCAAATGGGTCAGTCGGTCGTTCATGCTGATAACAGGATAAAGCAATACCTGAAAGTCGGGGCGGTCGGTCCCGGTATAAAGAGTTGCGGCAGTAGCAGCAATATAGCCTCCGATAGAAGCTCCCATAACACCCAGTTGATGGATTCCCCACTCTGCCGACTGGCGGCGGATCAGGCGAATCGCTTCACGAATATCTTCACGAATCACTTCAACATCACCATGAGGCATGCGATAATTCAGTACGGCATATGTGATACCCAGATTATTAAACCATACGGCAAAATCGCGACCTTCATGATCTGAAGCTACTTGATTGAATCCGCCACCGGGACACATAATAATGGCTTTACCTCCTGGCTTACGAGCCGGATAAACCCAAAGAGTAGCCGAAGAAGCATCTTTTCCTAATGAATATTCAATAAAACTCTGTTCCATAACTTTATTCCTTATTATTTAATTTCCTGAATCATCTTTTTCACTATGCCCGGCCCTTCGTAAATAAACGAAGAATAGATTTGTATCAGATTGGCCCCCGCATCCAACATTCGACGGGCATCGGGGGGAGTAATAATTCCGCCTGCCCCTACTATCAAAAGGCTTTTTCCGGCATGGGCACGCAAATAGCCGACGGCTTTTAATGACTTCTCCCCTATCCCGCGTCCACTGACTCCACCGGCTCCGATCTTCTGCAATTGTGCAGGCGAATAACCTTTTAAACAAGTACGCTCCATGGTAGGTCCGGTAGCTATCACTCCATCTACCCGGTACAGACGAGTACAGTCGATCACATCATCCATTCCTTCTTCTGTTATATCGGCAGGAAGTTTGAGAAGTACCGGAACATGTATATTCTGTTCCAGACGAAAAGCAGCCAGCGTTTTGAGTACCCGTTTCATCAGAGCAATATCCACCGATCCCCAATTAAGCGTGAAATAGCCGGCATAAGGATATAACTCTTTGTATAAATGCAAAAAGTCTGCCACAGCTTGTTCGCCTTCCGAAGAGGGATTCTTATTGATATTTACACCTAAAACATATGAACCGTGTTTCTGTTCAAGACGGCGTTTAATAACATCCAATCCGGGATTATTGAAACCTGTACGGGAAATTAAAGATTCACACTGAGGTAAGCGAAAAATACGGGGACGGGGATTTCCATCCTGGGCATCGGGAGTGACAGTACCGACTTCAATAAATCCGAAACCATAATCGGCCAATTCATCAAAAACCTCGGCGCCTTTATCGAAACCAGCCGACAGGCCGATACGGTTTCGGAAAGTAAGATGGTTCCATATCAACTGTTTGTCGGAACAAGTATAGAGATGACGTATCCAGCATTTGCACCATGGCAAATGCCGGTAACATTTGAGGAAGGAAACCAACAAGGTGTGTACCTTTTCGGGTTCCATCAGAAATAAAACAGGGCGAATCGTTTGCTTATACATGATTTTCTCTCTTTTTAAATACCATGCAAAGCTAAGGGATTCTTCCCTGAGATACTATTCAATCTTTCTTATCAGATATAACGTGAAGTTATAGTCAGCAGCTTTTCGTAAGTCATTCCTTTGAAATCGTCTATCACATAGTCTGCCTTATCAGCAATAGCTTCGCGTGGATTTGTAGTTGCCAATCCGACAACAGTGGCACCGGATGCTCTGCCGGCCTGTAAACCATGAAATGAATCTTCGAACACATAGGAATCTTTTGAATCGGAACCGAAAATCGTCATTCCCAATAAGAAACATTCCGGATCGGGCTTAGAACGTTTAAAACGCTCAGCAGTCAATATTTCATCAAAAAGGGATTTAAACTCGGGATGTGCACGATAAACATTCTCCATTTTAGCTGTATTGGAACTGGTGACCAAGGCTATTTTTACACCATGCTGACGCAGATCTGCTATAAACTCAACTATTCCGGGAACATAGTCATAACTCATTTCTATTTCAAAACGATTCAATGCCTCGGTTATGTCCCTTTGTTTCTCCGGTTCTCCCGCAAAGTATTTATCATAAATCTGTACCAGCGTCTGACCTTTAACCTTGGAACCGAAGTTTTCATCGTTTACGTACTTTTGTCCCATTTCATTCCAGAAAACAGTATATTGTCCTTCTGTATCGACAATTACACCATCACAATCAAATAATGCGGTAATCTTCTTTGTTGTATCCATAAACATTCTTTTACCAGTTTGTTAAACTCTGTGGGCAAAGTTCAGAATAATCATCGAATCAGGCAAATTATTTGTACCTTTGCTGCACTTAAAAATATGTAACGCTTCACTATATGGCACAACAAACCGATCCTCGTATACTGGGCACAGAACCTATTGGCAAACTTCTGTTACAATACTCCATCCCGGCCATCATCGGAATGACTATTACGTCACTTTATAATATCATCGACAGTATTTTCATCGGGCACGGCGTCGGTCCCATGGCTATCTCCGGACTGGCTATCACTTTTCCGCTAATGAATCTGGTCGTGGCCTTCTGCGTGCTGATCTCTGCAGGTGGCGCCACCATCTCCTCCATACGCCTGGGGCAAAAAGACATCAAGGGAGCAACCGATGTTTTGGGAAATACATTAATGCTTTGCCTGACGAATGCAGTGCTGTTCGGCGGACTGGCTTATCTGTTTCTGGACCCGATATTGTTTTTCTTCGGTGCCAGTACCGGTACACTTCCCTATGCCCGCGATTTTATGCAGGTAATTCTTCTGGGAACTCCCATCACCTATACCATGATCGGACTTAACAACGTGATGCGTGCCACCGGATATCCGAGAAAGGCAATGCTGACATCATTGGTGACGGTTATTGCCAATGTTATCATCGCCCCTGTCTTCATTTTCCATTTCGGTTGGGGAATTCGGGGAGCTGCCATGGCCACAGTCCTGTCACAGTTTATCGGAATGATATGGGTAGTAAGCCACTTCCGTAACAAAGAGAGTTTCGTTCACTTTATGCCGGGCTTCTGGAAGATGAAGAAACGCATCATCGGCAGCATTTTCTCTATAGGAATGTCTCCCTTCGCCATGAATGTCACGGCATGTATCATCGTCATCCTCATTAATAATAGTTTGCAAAAATACGGTGGTGATATGGCCATCGGTGCCTACGGTATCATTAACCGACTACTGATGCTGTATGTGATGGTAGTTATGGGATTAACAATGGGAATGCAACCCATCGTCGGATACAATTATGGTGCACAGAAGATTGACCGCGTGAAACATACGCTCCGTCTGGGTATCATCGTCGGTGTATTGATTACGAGTAGCGGCTTCGTTATCTGTGAACTTTTTCCGCATACAGTTTCGGCTATCTTTACCGACAGCGATGAACTGATTGACATGGCATCGTCCGGACTACGCATTTGCACGCTGATGTTCCCGTTCGTAGGTGCACAAATCGTTATATCAAACTTCTTCCAGAGTATAGGGATGGCTAAGATCAGTATCTTCCTGTCACTCTCACGCCAGTTAGTATACCTGCTTCCGGGATTACTTTTGCTTCCCCCTTTATATGGTGTAAAGGGAGTATGGATCAGCATGCCTGTCTCTGACGGATTGGCTTTCATAACAGCGGTAGTGATTTTGATGGTATATATTAAAAAGGTAAAAGAGAAAGCATCCGGACAGAGCCTCTAACCCTATGAAACAGAGGCTTGGTATAGATACAACAGAGGCTCAGTTTCAGTGAAACCGAGCCTCTGTCGTATAGTCTTGAAACATTACTCAGATTTAATGCTGTTCACCGGATTTTCGTTGGCCACTTTCCATGCCCGCAGCATTACGCTGACAACAATCAACAGCAACACAACCAATGCTATGCTGAGGTATAGCCAGACACTGGGGACAATGGCATCACTAAACTGCTCAAGCCATTTACCACCGACAAACCAGGCTGCTGCTGCACCCAATAGTACAGCAGGCAAGGCTGTCCAGAAAATATCTCTTGAAAGAAGTTGCAAAACATCTCCGGCCTCAGCCCCATTTACTTTACGGATCGCAATCTCTTTACTACGACGACTGACTTCATCGTTAGTATAGCCGAAAAGTCCCATCAAGGTAATCAGCAGGATGGAAATAGAAGCAATGATTACCGAATCGCGGAAACGGCGAATCGCTTCGTATTGCTGATCGATTATTTCCTGCAAAGGGATAAACACAATATCCTTCGTAGTAAACAGTTCTCCCATCTTTTGATTGAGAGCTTTCAAATTTTGATCGAATGGTTCTTTCAAACGTACATGGGGAGCTCCGGAAGCAAAGGGACTGCTGATATACATCACTATATCCTGAGGAGTATATGCACTTCGTATCGGAAAATCCTTTGCGACTCCCACAACAGGAAGAGAAGTCCCGATATTGACCTGTTTACCTACCGCACTGTCTTCCCAATGCATCTTCCGCACAAATTCTTCATTTACAATAGCCTGTTTGGGAGAATCAAAATTTTTACCATCAATAAGCTGAACTCCCATCATTGACAAAAAGTGGTAATCGCACATTGAAGTATGTGCATCGAAAAGCAACTTTCCTGTACTGTTGTAGACACTGAAACCACTATAGTAATCGGAAATAGGAAACCAGGCAAAAGCAACATCTTCTACCATCGGCAAACGACGTATATCAGAACGGGCATTATCAACTTCGTCATCGCTGAAGTAACACCTCGCAACAACTATCCGTTCAGGATTATAATTCAACTCACGATTCATCACACTATAGTATTGAAGCAATACAACTGCCAATAAACCAAAGACAAAAGGTACTCCGGCAAACTGAACAAAAAGTAACGGGCGCTTCCAGGTTGTCTTCCGTTCGGTATAACGACGAAAAACCTGACTCACCGGAATAGACGAAAACATATATCCGGGTATCACTCCTGCCACGAAGAAAACAACTGCTATCACAAGCAAAGGCACCCATAAGGTCTCCCAAGTGAAAAGTGCACCGACCGAGGCGTTCAGCGTATCCTGAATCAGTTCCCTAAGATTCAGAATCAATAGCCCGACCAATACGAGTGCAGACAATATAATAAACATGGTTTCCCATAAAAACATACCGAATATGTTACCATCACTGGCCCCACTGCATTTATGGACTCCCACTGCTTTTGCACGACGTGCCAATGACGATACGGAAATCAATACATAGTTCAAAGCAGCTATCAATAAAATGGCAAAAGCAAGAACCGACATGATAAGCACCATTTTTCTTACATCCGGCTGACTACTGTGGTACTCAGATATAGGTTGAAAAGAATACTCCTCAGAAAAACCATCCTTCCCCTGCGGAAGATACTTTTTCTGCATTTCCGGTAACCGTCCGGCAACCCTCTCAGGAGCTTCCGTATCATTATGGAAACGAACCACCCCCATGTAACTGATATCATATCCCCAACCGGCACGATCCTCTCCCATCCGCTTATACAAAGTGGCAAACGATACGATTACATCATATTTTAGGTCTGTATTCTCCGGCTGATCGGCAAATACTCCCCGTACAGTGACCGGATAGTTCTTTTCCCATAACATGGTTTGCCCGATAGGGTCTGCATCACCAAAGACACGTCGTGCCAATGATTCATTAATGAAAATAGCGTCGGGAGCCACTAAATCAGCTTTGTTCCCTTTCAACACTTCTACCCCCATAGTTGGGAGGAAGTGATCGTCTGCATAAATAGTCTGCTGTTGATCAAAACGTTCGTTTCCTTTAAAAAATATTTGCTGACCAACATTACGCAGCACAGTAGCCTCTTCCACCTCATCAGGAAAGTTCTCCCGGATAGCAGCGGGCATTGCACCATAAATATAAGGACTTGGCTTCTCCTGCTTTCCTTCATAAGAGTAAGAAGCCTGTATCAGAAACAGGTTCCTTGACTCCGGATAAAAATGGTCATAACTCAGTTCAAACGCGACCCGGGCAAACAGTAGAAGTCCGACAAACAGTCCCAAAGTTAACGAAATAATCTTAATGACATTTGAACTGCGTCCACGGATTAAGGTCTGAATGGTATAATATATGTGTCTTAGCATATTGATCTTTATTAAGCCTTTACACTTGCCACCACGCTACCGTCAAACAGATGCACCGTGCGATGGGCAAACGAAGCATCATGTTGGGAGTGGGTCACCATAATAATTGTTGTTCCCTCTTTATTCAATTCGGTCAACAAGTTCATTACCTCCGCACCATTCTTGGAATCAAGGTTACCGGTCGGTTCGTCAGCAAGAATCAATTTCGGGTTAGTCACAACTGCACGGGCTATAGCCACGCGTTGTTGTTGTCCACCGGAGAGTTGCTGTGGGAAATGCTTGGCACGATGACTAATATTCATCCGGCGCAGCATATTCTCTACCATCTGACGCCGTTCAGAAGATTTTATACCCAAATAAGTGAGAGGAAGTTCCACATTTTCGTAAACATTCAGTTCATCTATCAAATTGAAACTCTGGAAGACAAAGCCCAGTTTACCCTTACGTACCCGCGTACGCTCCTTCTCCTGAAGAGTAGCTACCTCCTGCCCCATCAACTGATAAGAACCTTCTGTCGGGTTATCAAGTAATCCCAAAATATTGAGCAACGTAGACTTGCCGCAACCGGAAGGTCCCATAATGGCAACAAACTCGCCCTCCTCTATATCCAGGCTCACATGGTTTAACGCTACGGTTTCTACTTCAGAAGTACGAAAGACTTTAGTAATGTCATTAATCTGTATCATAATTTATTTTATTTGTTATTCACTCTTAATACTATTCACCGGATTTTCATTGGCGATGTGCCAGGATTTCCCAATAATGCATATAATGATAAAAGCCAGTAGGCAAATAGCTATTGCTACATACCAGCCTATACTTATACATACCGTATCCCGAAATTGGCTTATCCATATTTGACTCACCAAGTAAGCTCCATATGTACCGATAGCAATTGAAGGAATAGCTACCCAGAAGATATCTTTAGATAACAAAAGCAAAACAGAACTTACTTCGGCGCCATTTATCTTACGAATAGCTATCTCTTTACCACGTCTGCGAACTTCATCATTCGTATACCCGATCAATCCCATCAAAGTGATAAACAGAATCGTTATAAAAGCCAATATAGTAGTATCACGGAATATCATTGTAGGACGATAGCCCCTTTCCAAAGCCCGCTCCAAAGAGGTGAACTCAATTTCTTCTTGTGGATATATCTTTTTCATTTCATTATTCAACATACGCAGATTATCTGCAAAAGGTTCTTTAAGACGTACATGCATATTTACTAAATTAGTCCCACATTCAATCTCTATAGGTTCATCGTCAGGTGGAAGTGTACCAAAACAGAAAGGAGCAAGTATCCCTACCACCGTGCCTCGATTAGGGATTATTTCACCAACACCACTACCTGTCCAACCCATCTTTTCTACATAGGGTTGATTGACCAGAAACTGCCTTTCGCCTGTGAGGTTTTGCCCGGCCATAAGCCGAAGCCCCATAAGTGGGACAAAATCTTTGTCAAATATACCGTAACGGGGAATGAAAAGGGCATTCCCGTTCTCATCAGTCACCTGTCGGTTTCTAAGCCCAATCATACTTCCCTCAGCAGTGGCTACTCCTTCTACATAAGGCAAAGATTTCAAATTATTACGTGCATTATCGGGCTCAGCAAACTTATGCCAACAAGATGCTACACGTTCCGGTCGATACCCCATATCTCTATTTGTAATATAATGGAACTGAAAAAAAGTCACACACATCAATCCAAAAATAAAAGCTACTCCTGCAAATTCTATAAATAGAAGTGTCCGCTTCCAACCCATATTTCCTTTAGTGTAATGATGGAAAACCTGCGTTACCGGAATTGAAGAGAAAACTTTTCCCGGCAATACACCTCCAATAATAAACAAAAAGGCAACTACCGACAATGGAGCCCATAGATTGTGCCAAGTGAAAAGAGATGATAACGACACTCCCGCCAATTCTTCAATTTTTTCCTGGAACTGGAATAAAAGTACTACCATGAAAAGCAGAGAGATCCCTATAATCAAAGCTGTTTCATATATAAACATCGAAAGTATAGCCTTATCAGACGCACCATTACACTTGTGAACGCCGATCCCTTTTGCCCGGTGAGAAAGTGAAGAAATAGAAATAAGTACATAGTTCATAGTGGCGGCAAAAAGGATGGCAAAACCCAATAAAGACATTATTAAAATTGTCTTCCGCACATTAGATTGCTCCAAATGAATAGTACGTAAAGGTACTACAAACATATGTAAATGCAGATTCATTTCAGGAGGAATGTGTTTTGCAATCACCTTATCAATACCGGCATTGATAACATCAGCGCTTCTTTCTCCGTCTTTTAAGCGGATAAAAGCATTATAATTACCACCACTCGTCCAACCCGAACGTCCCCAACCATATTTATTATGGCTGGCAAAAGAAAGAACTATTTCGTGACGTTCCAGCGATACATTATCTGGAAGATCGGCATAAACTCCTCTCACCAAAGCTTCAACTTGAGTGCCCCAAACCATCAGATGTAAGGTTTTTCCTATAGGATCCTCTTCACCAAATACTTCTCGTGCAACAGACTGTGATAGAAAAATCACATCTGGGTTGGTCAAGTCATTCGGATTGCCATTAATAACTTCTATCCCCATGGTATGAAAATAAAGAGAGTCAGATAAAATGAAAGACCTATTCAACTTTCGGTTGCCTATCTTTAAAGTAGTTCCGAAAGACAAACTCGAAAAAGCTGCACTTTCTACCTCTTCCGGAAATTCCTCAGCAATGGTAGAGGCTACCGGAATCAATGTATATACTCCGGCATTCCCTTTAATCACTCCATTTTCAACCCACTCCGTTTTTACGATGTAAAGATCATCCACATCCTGAAAAAAGTTATCATAACTAAGCTCAAAAGCAACTCGAGAGAATAAAATAATAGAAACTAATAGCCCCAACGTCAGAGATATTACTTTAATGACATTACTTCCGCGTCCGCGAATCAATGTCAGAATGGTATAATAGAATTGTTTCATCGTATGATCCTTTTAATTTATTAAGCAGTTACACTCGCCACAATACTGCCATCGAACAGATGTACTGTACGATGGGCAAACGAGGCATCATGTTGGGAGTGGGTCACCATAATAATCGTAGTACCTTCTTTATTCAACTCTGTCAGCAGATTCATGACTTCAGCACCATTCTTAGAATCAAGATTTCCCGTCGGTTCGTCAGCAAGGATCAATTTCGGATTAGTTACTACCGCACGGGCTATAGCCACGCGTTGTTGTTGTCCGCCGGAAAGCTGCTGCGGGAAATGTTTGGCACGATGACTAATATTCATCCGGCGCAGCATATTCTCTACCATTTTTCTCCGGTCGGAAGCCTTATACCCCAGATAAGTAAGAGGGAGTTCCACATTCTCGTAAACATTCAGTTCATCTATCAAATTGAAACTCTGAAAGACAAAGCCCAGTTTACCCTTACGTACCCGCGTACGCTCCTTCTCCTGAAGACCGGCTACCTCCTGCCCCATCAGCTGATAAGAACCTTCTGTCGGGTTATCAAGTAATCCCAAAATATTGAGCAACGTAGACTTGCCGCAACCGGAAGGCCCCATGATAGCTACAAATTCACCCTCCTCTATATCCAGGCTCACATGGTTTAACGCTACGGTTTCTACTTCAGAAGTACGAAAAACTTTACTAAGATCATTAATCTGTATCATAATTCTTTTTATTTTAATCGGTTTATTTTTGTTTATTCATTCTTTATACTCTTTACAGGATTCTCGTTGGCTATGTGCCAGGATTTTATCATCACACTAATCACAATTACAGCCATTATAGCCAAAGCAATCAGTACAAACCAATACACCTTCAAATGAATCTGTTCGGTAAATTGTCCCAACCAATGAATACCCATAAAATAGGCTCCTGTAGCACCTAACAATACGGCTGGCAGAGCTACCCAAACGACCTCCTTGGAAAGTAATTTTAATATATGGGAAGATTCGGCACCATTCACCTTACGAATAGCTATTTCTTTGCTATGACGACGTACTTCATCATTAGTATATCCTATCAGTCCCATCAGTGAAATCAGCAAGATAACAATAAAAGCCAATATCACGGCATTGCGAAAGCGAAGTACGCTTAAATATTGGTTATCAATGGTTTTCTGTAATGATATAAATACAATATCTTCAGTAGGATACATTTCTCTTATTGTTTTATTAAGCAGACGAAGATTTTCCTCGTAAGGTGCCTTGAGCCGGACGTGATAACAATCATTCACATCCTGTTGCCCCATAAATACCACCGGTTTTAATTCATCATAATAACTGCTTACCGGAAAGTCTTCCATCACTCCCACAACTGTAAAATCCTCATATCTCATGCCCACAGCCCCATCAGTCCAATGGATAGACTTTACAAACTTTTCATTTACCAGAACCTGATTGGGACCATCCAAATTCTTCCCTTCTTTAATACGAATCCCCATAAACGGAGCATAATTATATGAACAAACATTCAGACGGGCTGTGAATACAATCGCTCCGTTATCATCAGCAACAGGCTGACCGCTATAACCGGAAGTTATGTTTGACCAACAGACTGCAACATCTTTTACCATTGATAAACGACGGAGATTATCCAAAGCAGATTCCGGATCATCAAAGCTGTGATAAGTGAAAGCCACTCCGTCAGCATTATACCCTAAAGGTTTGGTTGTAATCCGATTGTACTGTATAAGAACCACACACAATACACCAAAAATAAAAGTCATCCCGGTAAACTGTACAAAAAGCAGAGACCGTTTCCAACCTCTCCTCCCTTCAGTATAACGTCGGAACACCTGAGTGACAGGAATAGAGGAAAATAGATATCCGGGAATGATACCGGCAAATAAAAACAGAACCAGAATAACACAAACAGGTACCCAGAGAGTTCTCCATGCAAAAAGAGAACTTAAAGAAGCGGAAGCAATATCCTCTATTTGCTCATCAAAATTTAAAACCAAGACACCGACCAATATCAAAGATACCAAAATGATAATGCTTGTCTCCCAAAGAAACATCGAAAAGATGTTTTCGCCACTGGCTCCACTGCATTTATGTACACCTATCGCTTTGGCACGACTTGCGAGTGACGAAACAGAAATCAAAACATAATTCATTGCAGCTATAAAAAGGATAACAAATCCCAATAAGGACATAATCATTATCATTTTATGTACAACGGGAGTCTCTGCGTAAACTTCACGGATCGGTTGAAGTGAATAGCGCATTCCAAAGCCGTCATTTTCAAGATCGAACGGCAAGTACTTTTCAATCACCTTATCTATCCGAGAGTTCACTTTCTCCAAACTTCCGGTCTCTTTCAGGCGAATATACCCTTCGAAACTATCGCCACAAGTCCAGCTAACACATTCCCACTCATGTTTTATGATGGTAGCAAAAGATATTACCACATCATGGCGTAAAGAACTATTCTCCGGAATATCCGCATAGACACCTTTAACAGTCATGGGAAGGGAACGCTTATAAAGTAGTACTTTCCCTATCGGATCTTCATTGCCAAATGCTTTTCGGGCAAAACTCTCGGAAATGAACATGGTTTCCGGATTACCCAGCTCATGCGGGTTACCTTTTAGGACCTCAATACCCATCGTCCGAAAAAAAAGAGAATCGGCAAGAATGACCTTAGGCTCCAAACGAGTACTTCCATTGAACAAAGTATTACTACGACTTTGCACACGCACCACTGTAGCCGACTCAATATCTTCGGGAAAGTTTTCACTAATAGCAGCCGGAACAGGAGCCATCACTGTCGGGTAAGGACCTTTCTTTTCACCATCCTTATAATGCACTGTAACATTGACGGCACATAATTTATCAGCCTCGTAATAATGGTTGTCAAAACTCAATTCAAAAGTAACACGTGCAAAAAGCAGTATCCCCATAAATAATCCCAAGGTCAACGAAATAATTTTAGCCAAATTTAAGCCCCGCCTATTAAGAAGAGTCCGGAAAGTGTAGTAAAGTTGTCTCATATCTCTGTCTGTATATTATTATTTTAGAAAAACAGAAGTAACTCAATAATTATAAAGTTATTTATCTATTATAAAGCAGAAAGCATGCCAAGAGAATTTATCTATTGACAGTCAAACCATTACATTTCACCATCTTCATTCTACCTGTCTAATTCTTAGACACTGCTGTCTATTTATTAGACAACAATATTTGCTTATCGAGAAGAAAACTCTATCTTTGCATCGAGTTTTCACTTCAAAAAAATAGTTTATGGATAAGAAAAAAGGAATGATCGGAATCTTTCTCTCTTGCCTGTTACTTACCGGTTGCGACATGATAGACTACCATCCCTACGATGTCAAAATCAAAGGCGAAAGAGATATTAATAACAAAAATATCGAGAAGATAGAAGCCAAATGTCTGAATAAGACCACTATCCGCTTTATAGCTATGGGTGACTCGCAACGATGGTATGACGAGACAGTAGACTTTGTAAATGCCGTAAATAAACGAAACGACATCGACTTTGTAGTGCATGGAGGGGATCTGAGCGATTTCGGACTAACAGACGAATTTCTATGGCAAAGAGATATCATGAACAAACTAAATGTGCCGTATGTCGCCTTGATTGGTAATCATGACTGTTTGGGAACAGGAGAAGAAGCATTCAGGAAGATATTTGGAGATACTAATTTTTCATTTATCGCAGGAAGAGTAAAGTTTGTATGCCTCAATACGAATGCAATGGAATATGATTACTCGGATCCGATTCCGGATTTCAATTTTATCGAAGCGGAATTGACAGAACGTTCGGACGAGTTTGACAAGACGGTATTTTGCATGCATGCCCGCCCTTTGTGCGACCAGTTTAATAACAATGTAGCCAAGGTCTTTCAAATGTATATACGCCAATTTCCAGCCCTGCAATTCTGTACTGTAGCCCATGAGCATCGTATCAGTGCTTCGGATGTATTTGAAGACGGAGTAATGTACTACGGCAGCAATTGTATGAAAAACCGCAGTTATTTAGTATTCACCATAAAACCTGAAGGATATGATTATGAAGTGGTTGAATTTTAAATCTACTCTTTATACTGTATTGGCACTGTTCTTGTTTTGTCCGGAAGACGCTTTGGCACAGGCAGACAAAAGTGATGAAGAAGAAACCAAAGATACTGTTCTGGTCTCCAAATCGGAGCCCAGCAAATATGATAAACGCATCCACCGTTTCCGGAAAGGATGGAACTCTTTGATACCGACTCACAATAAAATACAGTTTGCCGGAAATATGGGCATGTTCTCTTTCGGAACCGGATGGGATTACGGACGGAGGGATCAGTGGGAAACCGACCTTTTTCTGGGATTTATCCCCAAACATGACTCACATCGCACGAAACTGACTATGACCCTCAAGCAAAACTATATGCCTTGGAGTCTTGAGTTGGGGAAAGGCTTTTCTACGGAACCTCTGTCATGCGGGCTCTACTTTAATACGGTATTCGGACACGAGTTCTGGGTAAAAGAACCCAGCCGCTATCCGGAAGGGTACTATGGCTTCTCTTCCAAAATCCGTACCCACATCTTTCTGGGACAACGGTTAACCTATAACATTGATAAAGACCGTCGTTTCTTTACCAAGTCTGTCACACTCTTTTATGAATTGAGTACTTGCGACTTGCTGCTGATAAGCCGTGCCACAAACCGTTACTTACGGGCACGTGACTATTTAAGCCTATCTTTCGGATTAAAATTCCAGTGGCTATAACGACATAAACAAAAGATGAAATTTTATCTCCCCTCTTTCTCCTGTCAGGAGGAGAGATAATAAGATATTTCCCGGATTTAGATTCATTTTGATCCTCTGTAATAGAGAATTGTTATTAACTTTGCCGCTAACAATTAAATTTCAATCTTCTAAATGGGAACCATTATCATTGTCGACGATAACAAAGGAGTACTGACAGCAGTGCAGCTATTACTGAAAAATCATTTTTCGAAAGCCATCACCCTCTCTTCACCAGTCAGCTTGTCATCTGTTCTGAGAGAAGAAAATCCGGAAGTCGTCTTATTGGACATGAATTTCACTTCCGGCATCAACAACGGCAACGAGGGCCTATTCTGGTTGCACGAAATCAAACGCCAATACCCCATTCTCCCGGTAGTACTTTTCACCGCATACGCCGATATTGATTTAGCTGTACGAGGTATCAAAGAAGGCGCTACCGACTTTATCGTAAAGCCATGGGATAACCAAAAGTTAGTCGAGACTCTGCTAAACGCTGCTTCACAGGCCAAAGAAGGCAAAAAGAAGAACCGAAAGAAAGAAAATCCTTCTATAGCTGCCATGTACTGGGGTGAAAGCAGTGCTATGCAACAACTTCGCATGCTGGTAGAAAAAGTAGCTACAACCAATGCCAACATATTGATTACGGGAGAAAACGGCACCGGAAAAGAAATGCTCGCCCGGGAGATTCACGCCCTGTCATCCCGTTATAAAGAAACGATGGTCTCCGTAGACATGGGGGCAATTACCGAGTCTTTATTCGAAAGCGAGCTTTTCGGACATGTGAAAGGTTCTTTTACCGATGCACATGCCGACCGCACGGGTAAATTTGAAGCAGCCAACCATAGTTCCCTCTTTCTTGACGAAATCGGGAACCTCCCCTACCACCTGCAAGCTAAACTGTTGACAGCCATCCAACAAAGAAGTATCGTACGGGTAGGTAGTAACGAACCTGTTCCTGTAGATATCCGGCTGATTTGTGCTACCAACCGGAATCTACAGGGAATGGTTGATAAAGGAGAGTTCCGCGAAGACTTACTTTACCGTATCAACACCATTCATGTAGAGATTCCACCTCTGCGTAATCGCAGGGAAGATATTGTCCCACTGGCCGAACGCTTCATTACACGTTTCTGTAAACAATACGACAAAACTCCCATCAGCCTGACTGCATCTGCTTGTGAAAAGCTGACCGCACACTCTTGGTACGGTAACATCCGGGAACTGGAACATGCCATCGAAAAAGCAGTCATCATCTGTGACGGCAATTCGATACCTGCCGAAATGTTTCAATTGGTACAAAAAACAGAAATACAGCAAACCGAAGCTTCCACACTTGAGGAGATGGAAAAAGCCATGATCCGGAAGGCATTGGATAAATGCGAAGGCAACCTTTCGGCAGTAGCTTCCCAATTGGGAATCACCCGCCAGACACTATACAATAAGATGAAAAAGTTCGGCTTATGAAGACTCACATCAGACTACTTACCGAACGATATTGGTTCCGCCTCGGAGTGAGCCTCTGTTTTGCCATAACAGCGGCTCTGTTTTACTCAAACAGAGACTTCGTTTGGATGATATTGAGCCTCTGTTTTTTAATCTTCAGCATCTGGTGGCAATTATCTCTATACCGCATCCATACCAAGCGGGTTCTTTTCATGATCGATGCGCTTGAGAACAACGACAATGCCATTCACTTCCCGGAAGAAAAAACCACACCCGAAACCCGGGACATCAATCGTGCACTGAACCGGGTGGGACACATATTATATAATGTAAAATCGGAAACGGCACAACAAGAGAAGTACTATGAACTTATTCTTGACTGTATAAACACAAGAGTATTAGTGCTCAAAGATAACGGAGCCATCTATCAAAAAAATAACGAAGCACTCCGTCTGTTAGGATTGAATGTACTTACTCACATCCGCCAACTGAGTAAAGTAGATGTGACATTGATGCAAAAGGTGGAATTCTGCCGTACCGGAGAAAAACTACAGATTACTTTTAATAATGAACGGGGCACAGTCAATCTTTCCATTCGCGTATCGGATATTACAATACGCAAAGAACATTTACGCATCCTCGCTCTCAGCGACATCAACAGCGAATTGGACGAAAAGGAAATTGATTCGTGGATACGCCTGACGCGTGTATTGACTCACGAAATAATGAATTCGGTAACTCCCATCACTTCACTGAGCGATACCCTGCTCTCACTTTCCGATACCCATGACGAAGAAATACGCAGTGGTCTCCAGACCATCAGCACTACAGGAAAAGGGTTATTAGCTTTTGTAGAGTCTTATCGACGTTTTACCCGTATCCCCACTCCCGAACCATCTTTGTTTTATGTAAAAGCCTTCATCGATCGCATGGTAGAACTGGCACGGCATCAGAACACTTGCAAAAACATCACGTTTCATACAGATATTTCTCCTGCCGACTTAATTGTTTATGCCGATGAAAATCTGATCTCGCAGGTTGTCATCAATCTGCTCAAAAATGCAATTCAAGCTATTGGTACACAAGCTGACGGAAAAATAGAAATCAGTGCCCGCTGTAACGATTCGGAAGAGATACTGATAGAGATCAAGAACAATGGTCCCGTCATTCCCCCGGAAATAGCAGACCATATCTTCATCCCATTCTTTACGACCAAAGAGGGAGGTAGCGGCATCGGACTTAGTATCTCTCGCCAGATCATGCGTCTGTCCGGAGGAAGCATCACCTTATTACCGGGTAAAGAAACTAAATTTGTGCTGAAATTTAAGTAAAACCATTGTTTCCAAAATGCGATATCAGTATTATTAGCAACGCAATAGCAGCAGTTACCGGCAAACAATGAGAAAAGATTCCTGTTATTAATAATATATCAATTCAATCTTTAAAGCCATGACCTATCTTGCTAACAACCCTTTATTCCACGGAATTTCGCCCGAAACGCTATCCCGTGATTTTGACGGAATCGTTTCTCACCTCCGTATGTTCCGCAAAGGTGACATTCTTGCCAGACAAGGTGACGTATGCAACCGGCTGATGATATTGCTAAAAGGCAGTGTCCGGGGAGAAATGATCGATTATTCGGGCAGACTGATTAAAGTAGAGGATATTACTGCCCCTCGTGCGATAGCCCCACTTTTCTTGTTTGGTGCCGACAATCGTTACCCGGTAGAGGTCACAGCAAACGAAGCTACTGAGATTTTTGAAATTCCTAAAGAAAGTGTACTGAAGCTATTCCGGAGAAATGAGAGATTCTTAGAAAACTATATGAACCTTTCGGCCAATTATGCCCGGACACTTGCCGACAAACTATTTTTTATGTCTTTCAAGACGATCCGGCAAAAACTGGCCTCGTACCTACTCCGGATTTCAAAACAGCAGGAGGGAAATCCTATACTACTCGATCGCTCACAGCAAGAATTGGCCGATTATTTCGGAGTGTCACGCCCCTCACTGGCACGCGAACTGGCACACATGCAGGATGATGGCCTGATCAGAACAGACCGGAAATTAGTGCATATCCTGAGAAAAGAAGATTTAATGCAGTTGATACAATAAAATCTCCAATCTTTTTTCTATCGTTTGTAACATTGGTTACAGAACTACCTCAAATCCTCCACCTATCTTTGCCTTCAATTAAGAAACCAATTAATACGTAAGAATTATGAGTATGTTCTGTTATCAGTGTCAGGAAACCGCAAAAGGTACAGGCTGTATCCTTAGCGGAGTATGCGGGAAAACTCCCGAAGTAGCCAATATGCAAGACCTCTTGCTTTTTGTTGTACGCGGAATCGCAGTCTACAACCAGGCATTACGCAAAGAAGGACGTTCTTCTGCCCAGGCAGATAAATTCATCTTCGATGCCTTGTTTGTCACTATTACAAACGCCAATTTTGACAAACGGGCCATTATTGAAAAAATAAAGAAGGGCCTCGAACTCAAAAAAGATTTAGGTAGTCAGGTTACTATCGAGTCTGTCCCCGATGAATGTACCTGGTATGGCGATGAATCAGAGTTTGAAGAAAAAGCCCAAACTGTAGGCGTACTTCGTACTCCGAACGAAGACATCCGTTCACTGAAAGAACTGGTTCACTATGGCATTAAAGGTATGGCGGCATATGTAGAACATGCCTATAACTTAGGATACGAAAACCCGGAAATATTTGCTTTTATGCAACACGCACTGGCAGAACTGACCCGCGAAGATATTACGGTAGATGAACTGATAATCCTCACACTCACTACCGGAAATTATGGGGTACAGGCAATGGCCCAGCTTGATACTGCCAACACCAATCATTACGGAAATCCGGAAATATCTGAAGTGAATATTGGCGTCCGGAGCAATCCTGGTATCCTTGTCAGCGGGCATGACCTGAAAGATATAGAAGAATTGCTACAGCAAACAGAAGGTACCGGTATAGACATTTATACCCACAGTGAAATGCTGCCGGCACATTATTATCCCCGGCTGAAGCAATACAAGCATTTAGTAGGAAATTACGGCAATGCCTGGTGGAAGCAAAAAGAGGAATTTGAGAGTTTCAACGGTCCCATCCTCTTCACTACCAATTGCATCGTTCCACCACGCCCGAACGCCACTTATAAAGATCGGATTTACACAACGGGAGCTACCGGTTTGGAAGGTGCTATCCACATCCCCGAACGTAAAGACGGAAAGCCAAAAGACTTCTCTATCATCATTGAACATGCACGACGTTGCCAACCACCGGTAGCAATAGAAAACGGTACGATTGTAGGCGGATTCGCCCATGCCCAAGTAATCGCATTGGCCGATAAGGTGGTAGAAGCAGTAAAAAGCGGTGCTATCCGTAAGTTCTTCGTCATGGCCGGATGTGACGGCCGAATGAAAAGTCGCAGTTATTACACAGAGTTTGCAGAGAAACTTCCGGCAGATACAGTGATCCTGACAGCAGGATGTGCCAAGTATCGATATAATAAGCTGCCTTTAGGAGACATCAACGGCATTCCCCGAGTACTGGATGCCGGACAGTGTAATGACAGTTATTCGCTCGCTATCATCGCTATGAAATTGCAGGAAGTATTCGGACTAAAAGATATCAATGATCTGCCAATCGTTTATAACATTGCGTGGTATGAACAAAAAGCCGTTATTGTTCTGCTGGCTTTGTTAGCACTTGGAGTGAAAAAGATTCATTTGGGACCGACACTTCCTGCATTCTTATCACCTAACGTAAAACAGGTACTGATCGATAACTTCGGAATCGGAGGTATCAGCACAGCGGACGAAGATATTGCAAAGTTCCTGGCATGATATGAACGGTAAATGATGAAGGGTAAACGATAAACGGAGGACTCTTGCCTATGGCACATAACCGGTTTATCGTTTACCCTTCATCGTTTATCACTCTTCTCTCGGGAGCACCAAGTTCAACCCTACTCCTACCAATGCAGCGAGACCGATTCCTGACAATGAAAACTCACCCCATGTCAACACGGCTCCACCTATGCCTATTGTCAAGGTCAGAGAAACAATTATGATATTGCGTGTCCGGCTCAAGTCAATGCAATTATTGACAAGATTGGCAATTCCCGCACAAGCAATCGTACCGAAAAGAAGCAGCATGATTCCTCCCAATACAGCCGAAGGGATAGACTTTAGCAAAGCACTGACTTTGCCGATCACTGAAAACAGGATTGCCGTGACCGCCGCAATTCGTATTACCTGAGGATTTGTCACCTTGGTAAGTGACATCGCTCCGGTTACTTCCGAATATGTAGTCACAGGAGGACCTCCCAACAAACCTGCACAAAGACAGGCCAAACCATCTCCCAAGAGCGTTCGATGCAATCCGGGATCTTTCACATAGTCCTTTCCGGTTACAGTATTTACTACATACACATCACCGATATGTTCTATCACCGGAGCAATCGCTACCGGCATCATAAACAAAATAGGCTCCCAGGAGAACTTAGGAAATACAAACTGCGGAAAGCCCAACCATGCTGCATCTCTCACTCCTGACAGGTCGACATCATAAAAGACCAATGCGGCAACATACCCCACGATAATTCCGCAAAAGATAGGTATTAGCTTCAATAGTCCTTTAGCACGGATAGATACAACCACGGCAGTCAGTAATGAAAGTAATGCAAGAGTCCAGTTTTCTTTTGCCATATTGACTCCGGTTCCGGCAAGTGAAAGCCCGATCAAGATAATTACCGGACCAATAACTACCGGAGGGAACAGGCGTTCAATCAGTCTGATTCCTTGCCATTTGACCAAAGCACTCATGACAAAGTATACCAATGCAACCCCCACCATTCCAGAAAGCGTGCCGGCGAGTCCGTATAATTCGGTTGCTTTAATAATGGGAGCAATAAACGCAAAGCTGCTGCCCAGGAAGATAGGAACTTTCCCCTTTGTTACCAAATGAAAAAGAAGTGTACCGATACCGGCCGTAAATAAGGCTGTAGAGGGGTCAAGTCCGACCAATAAAGGTACGAGAACAGTAGCGCCAAAAGCCACAAAAAGAAACTGTACTCCTACCACGCCCTTACGTAAAGGAGAAAGATGATTTGAATCCATATAGATATAGAATGATATTATTTTGGCTGCAAAAATAACATTTTTAAACTATTTTACGGCAATTTGGGACATAAATACATCCAAAGAGGATTTCTATTTGTTACATAATTTAAGTAACTTCGCACAGTGAAATGTAAAATAACAAATTAATAACCTTCAGCACTTATTGCTTATGATATTTACCGCAGAAAACATTCTACTCATTGGTTCTATCTTACTATTCGTTAGCATTGTTGTCGGAAAAACCGGCTATCGTTTCGGAGTACCCGCTTTATTATTATTTCTTCTCGTAGGCATGTTTTTCGGAAGCGACGGTCTGGGACTGCAGTTCCACAACGCCAAAGTCGCTCAATTTATAGGTATGGTAGCCCTTAGCGTCATCTTGTTTTCCGGTGGTATGGATACTAAGTTCAAAGAAATCCGTCCCATCCTGTCACCGGGAATTGTACTCTCTACTGTAGGAGTATTCCTCACAGCTCTTTTCACCGGTTTGTTCATTTGGTATCTTTCCGGAATGGGTTGGACGAATATCCATTTCCCGCTGATTACTTCCCTACTGCTTGCATCGACCATGTCGTCCACCGATTCTGCCTCCGTGTTCGCTATCCTCCGTTCACAGAAGATGAATCTGAAACATAATCTGCGTCCCATGCTCGAACTGGAAAGCGGAAGCAACGACCCGATGGCTTATATGCTGACCATTGTCCTGATACAGTTCATCCAATCGGATGGTATGCGTACAGGCACCATTATCGGCTCATTCATCATCCAGTTTCTGGTAGGCGCAGCCGCCGGATATATACTGGGGAAGCTGGCAATACTGATCCTTAATAAAATAAATATCGATAACCAGTCACTTTATCCCATTCTGTTACTGTCATTTGTATTCTTTACTTTTGCCATCACCGACCTACTCCGCGGTAACGGATATTTGGCTGTATACATTGCCGGTATGATGGTAGGTAACCATAAAATAACCTTTCGGAAAGAAATTGCAACGTTTATGGACGGACTTACATGGTTATTCCAAATCATTATGTTCCTCATGCTGGGACTACTTGTCAATCCGCACGAAATGCTTGAAGTTGCTGTTGTAGCATTACTTATCGGAGTATTCATGATCGTTATCGGGCGTCCTTTAAGTGTATTTCTTTGTCTGTTGCCTTTCCGAAAAATCACTTTGAAATCGCGTTTATTCGTTTCGTGGGTAGGTCTGCGGGGAGCTGTGCCTATCATTTTTGCAACCTATCCGGTAGTAGCCAATGTAGAAGGATCGAATATGATTTTCAATATTGTATTTTTCATCACAATTGTTTCGCTGATTGTGCAAGGAACAAGCGTATCGTTTGTAGCACGCTTATTGCATCTGTCTACTCCTCTTGAAAAGACCGGAAATGAATTTGGTGTCGAACTTCCCGAAGAAATAGATACCGACCTCTCGGACATGACCATCACTTCGGAAATATTGAGTGAAGCCGATACGCTGAAAGATATGAACTTGCCTAAAGGAACTTTGGTAATGATCGTAAAACGCGGAGATGAATTCCTGATTCCTAATGGCACACTAAAACTGCATGTAGGGGACAAATTATTGCTGATCTCAGAAAAAAATAAAAAGGAAATGGCTGAGAGTGAATAAAAGCTCATAACGAAGTACACAGAGAACACGGAGTATATATCACCCTGATATCATAAGACGTGTCTCTGTGACTTTTATCGGCTTAATAATAGACAAATAAAGCTCTCCCATTCTCCGTTAATTTAACGTAAAACTTTACGAAAGAATTCGGTTTCCGTTAATAGAATATTAATTTTGCGCAGTTTTAAACTGAATGTGCAAAAATTACAAAATGGAACAAGAACAACGGTTCATTGGTTATATTGAACAGAGCATCATAAACAACTGGGATGCAAACGCCCTGACAGACTACAAAGGAATCACCCTTCAATATAAGGATGTAGCCCGGAAAATAGCCAAATTTCACATCATATTAGAAATGGCCGGCATTCAGCCGGGAGATAAAATAGCTGTCTGTGGACGTAATAGTGCCCACTGGGCTGTAACCTTTTTGGCTACTGTGACCTATGGTGCAGTAATTGTTCCTATCTTACACGAATTTAAGGCTGACAATATTCACAATATCGTCAATCACTCCGAAGCAAAATTGCTTTTTGTAGGTGAGCAGGTGTGGGAAAACCTTAATGAGGACCGGATGCCGCTACTTGAAGGCATATCTTCTTTAACTGATTTTGCCCCACTTGTGTCGCGCAACAATAAACTGACGTATGCACATGAACACCGTAATGAAATATACGGGCAACGATATCCCAGAAATTTCCGCCCGGAACATATCTCCTACCGTAAAGAAATGCCGGAAGAACTGGCTGTCATAAATTATACGTCGGGAACAACCGGCTATTCCAAAGGAGTCATGCTTCCATACCGGAGTTTGTGGTCAAACATCGCCTATTGTCATGAGATGCTTCCGGTAAAACCAGGAGATCATATCGTCTCCATGCTCCCTATGGGACATGTGTTCGGCATGGTCTACGACTTCCTTTACGGATTCTCTGCCGGCGCCCATCTCTACTTTCTGACGCGTATGCCGTCTCCCAAGATCATTGCACAGTCATTTGCGGAAATCAAGCCGAGAGTGATCTCTTGTGTGCCGTTGATTGTTGAAAAGATTATTAAAAAAGATATTCTTCCCAAACTGGACAACAAAATAGGTAAATTGCTGTTGAAGGTCCCCATTGTTAATGATAAAATAAAAGCCGCTGCCCGACAGGCCGCTATGGAGATCTTCGGGGGAAATTTCGATGAGATTATTATCGGAGGAGCTCCATTCAATGCAGAAGTGGAAGCCTTTCTCAAACAGATAGGATTTCCTTACACCATTGCTTATGGCATGACAGAATGTGGGCCTATTATCTGTTCAAGTCGCTGGGAAACCTTGAAACAGGCTTCGTGCGGAAAAGCAACCAGCCGTATGGAAGTGAAAATCGACTCCCCTGATCCGAAAAGCATTGCCGGAGAAATCATTTGTAAGGGTATGAACCTAATGTTGGGATACTACAAAAATCCGGAAGCGACTTCACAAATCATCGATGTAAACGGATGGCTCCATACCGGCGACTTAGCTACAATGGATTCGGAGGGGTATGTCACAGTACGTGGACGAAGTAAAAACATGTTACTAACTTCAAGCGGACAGAACATTTATCCGGAAGAAATAGAAAGCAAATTCAACAACATGCCTTATGTATCCGAATCATTAGTCCTGCTTCAGAAAGATAAACTTGTAGCATTAATCTACCCTGATTTCGATGATGCCTTTGCACATGGACTGTCACAAACAGATATTGAAAGGATGATGGAAACCAACCGGATTGAACTCAATCAGCAATTACCCTCTTATTGCCAGATTACTAAAATAAAGATTCACTTCGAAGAATTTGAGAAAACTGCGAAGAAGAGCATCAAACGATTTATGTATCAGGAGGCAAAAGGATAAAAGCATTAAAGTACCAATTCCCGGAACAATCGCTCCAATGTCTCCTCCAGATCACCGGAGTAACCCACATGAGGTCTTGAAGTTTGAATACACGAACTCCGGTGTGCAGTCAACCATCGAAAACGTTCCGGGATTTCCAATTGGGCAATAGCTCCTCCTGTACGGCAACCGGCACAAATTTTGCTAAAAGCCTCCAGATGTTCACGGAAAGAATCAATATCAAGTTCCGGTGCAAATAGCCTCAGCCTTTTTTCATTGATATCATAACGCATCTTGATAAAGCATGCTTGTTTGGAAAACAGGATAACTCCAACATTGATAAACTCCTCACGTTCCACTTTTGGAACAATCCGGATAACGGCGTATTCATAAATATGCTTCTCTGGCATGTTTTGCTTCTTTTACAAATGTTTCAGAATGTTCTATCCTTTCTATAAGAAATTGGTAATAGATATCACGGATATCTTGGAGAGTTTCATTTTTGTCACGCCACTCCACCCAGTCATCCGGAATCAAATTTACGATCTCACGAATCTTCTCCGATGTCAGTAATACCCGAAATTCGGCATCCACCTCCTCCAACTTATCGGCTTGCGGCAATAGAGCATGATCTTTAATCTGAGTAAAAGGACTCATTGCATGTTTGTGCCAATTGACCCATGAATGCTGAAAAAAGAGAGAGGCACCATGATCTATCAACCACAACTCTTTATGCCACATAAGCATATTGGTGTTTTTCGTGGTACGGTCCACATTAGTCAATAACGCATCCAGCCATACAACCTGTGACGCCAGTTTGCCGTCGATCTCAGTAACAACCGGATCGAATGGTAAAGCGCCTGAAAGAAAATGCAAACCCAGATTCAATCCCCGGCTTCCCTGCAATAAATCCTGTATCTCTTCGTCGCCTTCCGAACGTCCGAAAGCTTCATCTAAACTCAAAAAGACCAACTCCGGCAGACGAAAGCCCAACATCCGTGCAATCTCACCACCAATCAATTCTGCTATCAGTGCTTTAGTTCCGTGCCCTGCACCCCGAAACTTAACAACATATTTAAAACCATCATCAGCTTCGGCCAGCGCCGGTAGAGAACCACCCTCACGCAGCGGCATGATGTAACGAGTGACATCGACTGTACGCAACTCCATAATTCAAACTCCTTCCTGTATACTATTACAGGTGATAAAGATACAATAATGTTTCCATTTCACCAACTTCTGTTTATAACACTCCGTACGAATATATGTTTATACAAGCCGTTGACATACAAAAATACAACTATGCCTCAATTTGACAGAAAGATCCCTTATTTTTACACAAAATCCAGAAGTACATGAAAACAGTAAAATCACATATTACCCAATTATTGTATACCATGAACGAGGGAATCTTTGAGAAAGGACATCCCATCGCATTATCACTTTTATCAGCCATTTCCGGAGAAAGCATCTTCTTCCTCGGCCCTCCGGCAGCCGCCAAAAGCCTTATCGCAAAACGATTGAAACTGGCATTCGACAGAAGCACTTCCTTTGAATACCTGATGTCCCGTTTCAGTACCCCCGATGAAATCGCAGTGACTTAAATATTCAATACTATACAGCCGATTTCATACACTTAAAAAACGGTCGAAAAAAGAGAAGAGATTGTCAAATCGGCCATTTTTGCCATCGCCGAACTCACGGAACAACAAGATCGAAATGCTATTTTATCAGCTTTTCCGACGACATAGCCTGCATTGAGATAGAACGTTTAAACCAAAACATACAGGAATTAGCAGATTTTCTTTGTCAAAGTGTTCATGGAGGCACTGATTTAGCCCCTGCACTTCTTCACGCTATACATATTTTAAGAACTAAATCTTATCGGAATGCTGATCTGGTAATGATGTCCGACTTAGAAATGTCTCCTTTAAATGACGAGCTTTCGGAAGAAATAAAGAAAATCAAGCAAAACAATACCTACATATATGCTCTTCCTGTACAAAAAAAATGTGAAAAACTTATTTAGATATCTGCGATAGATTCTGGTTTATTTAAATTATGTTATAAAGCATACTTTTTTTCTTGGATAGTTTGCAGATTAATTTATCGTGCGTATATTTGCAATGTGTTTTTCATAGTATTAGATTTTAAGGTTAACAAAGGTTGGAGTACGGCGGTACTCCTTTTTTATTTATATATTCTCAAAGCACAAATCCTATTAAATATCCAATCAAACAGGTCAGCATCTTACTCACAAAACGATAAAACAGTTTTCGAGTAAAAAGTCCCTAAAGTAAGGTTATAACCCCATTGTTCAGGTACCAAGCCGTTCCTATATCCACGACATCCCACTATCTTTAATCAACGGACTTCTGTTCATCCATGAATCCTTCCCTTATTTGGGTGGGTGTAGCGTTCAGGTTACGTCTGCAAAAGTCCCAGAAATAGTTGCTCGACTCAAACCCGCAATCACCCGCAATCTCTTTCATGGGAAGGTTGGTATGGGTGAGCAGCGTTACTACACGCTTTGCTTTTTGCTCCATCATCCATTTGCGGGGAGCAGCCCCGAACTCCTCTTTGAAACGACGTTCAAAAGTATTCACCGCACATCCGCATTTCTCCGCCAATTCCGTAACGGTCTTTGCTGTAGGGAAGGCAGCCATCACTTTGTCACGAAAAGAATATTCTTTCAAGTGTGGCAAGTACTTTTCCGCCACTTGCAGATCCGCTTCGCTGAATACGGGAATATTCCCTTTTCGGTACTCCTTTACCCTATCACGGCGACAAGATAGCAGGTAGCCCGTTAGTTCGTTGTACAATCCGTTCAGGTGCGGATAATCCTCATTATCATTGATGGCAGCCTGCATCCGGCATAAGAACAATATCCCGTCATGGTCTTTCTTTTTGATATATACTTTCATTGTATCCAATAAATATCCCAAAGAATCGTTGTCGTTATGATAAGCAGCCAATATCAGGTAAGCCGGTTCTTCCTGTGTTTTTAATGAAGGGCAAGGGCAATGTTCCTTCAACAGTTTCACCAGACGGGGCATATTATCCTCGTCCCGGGACAATCTTTCCAATGCCGTCCACGTTACCGGATTCTTCACATCCGTCTGCCGCACAGCGACCTGTACCTTTTTCATCCACTCCTGTAACCCTGTTTGTCGAGCTTCATCCATCAAAATCTGACCCAAAGTTTTTCCCATACTTTCTATTTTAAATGGAAAAGTTATATGAACTTTATTTCATTCTGTTTAGCTGATCTTTTCCAACCGCATCCCATGTACTGGTTCTTATCGCCCTTTTTCTCATCTATATAACAGGGACAGCGGTTCCGGGCTACACATCTTATACATCCAATAAACTGATTCCCCAAAATGAAACATGTCGTACTGCATTTTATTCAGTTGCTTTCATATTACTTTACTCTGCTTGTTATAAATGCCGTGCAGCCTGCTGTTTATTATTATCAAATATATGCGAAAGGTGTATAATACCAGTGCCCATCCTGTTTATTAACGTCAGTTTAACACGTTAAAGGTAAAAACAAGCTCCGGTCATAATCTTTTCCCGATTGAAATTTGCCCTTTCCCTGCCATATCCGTAACTTTGTAAATCAAAGAATCCGATATGAATCAGGAATTATTAAAGCGCACGCTAAAGAACCGCCGCATAGAGCTGACGGATCAGGAGAAAAAGGATTACTATCCTAAAGAGCCTCTTTTTATGCTTCTGTTTACTTCTCTCGCTTTACTGTTTTGCCTTCTGATGGCAAAGATTAAGGGTGAAACGATAGAACCGGAATCTGTATGGTATGTCGTATTGTCTCCGGTTGTTTTCGCTGCGGTTGGTTACATTACCTATCGGAATAAGAAGAACACGCTCAAACTGCATTACATCAGTACGGCACTCACCCCCCAAGAGCAGCAAAAAGTCCTGATACGGCTGGCTAAGGAAAATCAGTGGGAAATAATACTGTGCAACAAACAGCAATTCGTAGCCGATGACATTTGTATGCGCTGGCGTGTGCGTATAACCGTCATTTTCGGGAATCCGTATATGGCTTACAATAGCCGATGTAATCCCACTCGCCGTTGGCACGCTTCCGGTGGCAGGAATTGTGATAACCGGGAAGCAATCCGTCAAGCTATCGAAAAAGAATGGACAACCAAAAACAAGAACTAAAAGGTACGGTATAAACAACAATATGATAGAGTACATGAACATTCCGGCTTTGGTCTGTGTCTCCCTGTTGGGTGCGGGAGCCCTTGCCATGATAGCAGGCTCGCTATTGAAAATGCAATGGGCTACAGAGGGGAAAAAGACTTCGCTATTCACTTATCTTTTATGCCTGATTGCAATGGCAGGTTCCGGCTGGACATGGTATGATAGCATACACAAAGCCCGTGCGTTGGCAGAAGGCAACCGATACACTTTAGCCACGTATGAAAAAGTGTCGGGTGTCATTAAAGGGGGACATAAGGTACGCCAGTTCGGTTTTTATGTGGATGGGGTGAAATATAATACTACGACGACATACCCCAAATTCTTGGGTGTCAGCAATCCTTTGCGCATCATAGTGAGGTATGCCGTCAGCAACCCTGAATACAATAAGGCTTTCGGGGACGAGTTTGTCCCCACATGGGTACTGTCCCCACCGGAAAAAGGTTGGAAACAATACCCGCCTGCTCTTCATTGGGAAGGTGCTGTGCTGGATTCTATTTATATGCAATCATTACAAGGTAATAATTAATCCGATGACGGTAAGTGCCGTATATACGCAGTTGATATAAAATGCAGCCATCAACAGCCGGGGGATATATTCCGACTTTCTGAATAAAGAGGCAGGCTGGATGATTAGCAAAGTAATAAAAAGAACAATGCTAAAGCTGACCTGACTCATCAGCAACCATTGCGGATATTCCGTTATGACAGCCGCAAACCATGCTTGGAGCAAGGGAGTTATATTTTGCAGAAATACGTGAGCCGCAAAATATCCCAGAGAAGAAATGGCTTCTTTCCTCTGCCGTAGAAGCGCATTGATAGCATAAACGCCTATTCCGGCTTGTCCCAGCAGTATGGATAACTGGAAAAAGTCGAAAATCCAATAGATGGGATTGCTGGTAGTGCCATCGTTGGCAAAATAATCATAGAAACAGAGTGAGGACACGCAACTTGTTGCTACCAACCCCGCACAGATAAATGAAATGATTCTTTTATTCATTGTATTTTTTTTCTTTCAGATGCTTTTCCAATGCAATATACACTTCTTTCCGGTAACTGACAAAAATAGTTTTATCTGTTTGGGACGAATCTTTCTTTTTCCCGTCATAATGCGGAATATTGGATAAAAACAGGCCATACGAGAAAATCATGTTCTCCTCTATTTTACGGGAAGGTTTGAATGACTTGGCAGGTATGTAAGAATAAATACCCTCTTTACAACGGTAGGGCTTATACATTTGCACAACTCCCCACGAGTTTATCTCATCCACCCGGATACTTCTTTTTCCGAACAGACTTCGTGCTTCTATTCTATCCTCACCAAGCAAAATCTTACTGGGTAGTGCCCAACAGATTAACAGGATAGACAAAGATATGGGCAACAGGAAAATAAGGAGGACTTTATTCTCACTTAAATTGGCTACACATAAAAAGTAGATCATAAATGAACTGAATATACTGCATATGACAACTCCTGCCCAAACAAACTTATTTGTAGGGTAAATCCAGAATGTCTTTTTCCCGGAATCCTTATCTCTCATTTTATCATTATTCTTTTATATTCTCCTTATGCCCTCTAAGGCACTATATCGTAAATGGTCTGATCGTTATTCTTGAAAATGGTTTGTTCAATCAATTTTCCGACATGAACGATGCTGTCAATATCCGCATTGACTTTCAGGCTTAGAACCGGAGCAAATTTCACATGATCGTAATCTATGGGCGTGTTGTTATAGGTCGTTTCAACAATTGGGTAATTATGCTCTTTGGCAAACTGCTTCAATGTATCCAGATAGGGAAGTTGGTCTTTGCTCATGGCTTCAAAATCAATGTAGAACTTTCCGTTATCCTGCATGAAATAGATACAATCCACACCATTGGCACAGATACCCGTAAAATCATATTCCGTTCGTCCTGCCTGTACGTTTTTCAGCACGCCCGGCAACTTATCCATTGTAATCTGTGCGGCTACCGGAATATAAGGATTTATACTCTCACTCTGCGTAGCTCGCTTGTTTCCATATCCACATCCCAGTAAACCCAGAATAGAGGCAAATATTCCCATCCTTATTATTTTTAAATGTTTCATATTCAAATTACTTTTATGATTTCATCCATTTCATTGAAATAGATTGCAAATATACGTTATGTGTTTCAATCCTATACTCTGATTTTTATCATATATATTCTGATAATGTCTGGTGGCTAATCGACTATCAGAGCAATTCATCCGCTTGTTTTCTGTATTATTTTATTTCTAAACAATATGTATGACACCAATAAACAAAGTAAAAATGGTATTGTAGTATCATACAAGCACATTGCTCCAGAAAATAAAATCATCAAAATAGGAATAAGAAAAAATGATAGGGAACTATACAGCATGCTGTTTCTAACTCTTGCAAAGCAGTTCAAGAACAAAGTGATTGCTCCGGTAGATAATGCCAAAATTCCCAAAATTGACCAAGCCAATGCCATGCCTCTATAAGAAGTATCCATATCTGGTACAGGTTTTATATTTTGAGTCTTTAGCCAAAGAATACCCGTAGTACACAATAGACTAATACATAATATTCCAAACCATATTTTCAATAATAGTTTGATTATATAGTATTTCTGTTTCATTTTCCGTTTATTTATCAAGTTAATGTCCGGTGGCAGCATTTTAATTCAAGCTATCTTTCATCATTATTCGTAGTTGTTTTTGTGTAGGTAATGTTTTCCACCCTTTATCTGGCGCTTTTAGAGTAAACCAAGATGGTACGCTGTCTAATATAAGATGTCGGTCGGGGGCTTTGGCTAAGAATGTTACAAAGTAACGGGTTCCGATTGGAGTGTTTTTACTCTCGGCAAATGATATAAAAAAACTTCCTTCATATAAAGTCTTATTATATATAAATTCATATTTTGCACTTTGCCCTCTATAAGCAGAACCGTATTTAACAAGAGTTACGATAGAATATATACCATCCTTTCTTATATTGTTGTTTCTAATTGTTGAAACGCCATACAATAGAATGAATACTACAATTGGAACTATAAATTTTAGAATCTTAGTTTGACTAATCATATTTATTGCTATTCTATATACTTTCTTTTTTGTACTCTGTTGATAATGGGTTGCAGCTTGCCGCCGTTAGTCGGAACAAGTGCATGTTATAAGCTAAATTTCGTATTCAATCTTGTAATCTTCATATACATTGAATACCGTTTCACAATCAGATAAAATACTTTCAAGTAAAGGTTTGACTTCACTATTCCAATCCAACTTACCCAAACCTGCACCTATTTTCGGGAGCGACACAGTTTTGATACCTCTGCTTTCGCACACTTTTTTCAAGCGTTTCAAACCTTTATTCAGATAGGTAAGTTCCGCATGATACATATCGGGTTGTGTAGCGATGTAAATTATACCCGGAGAGAAACCTTTGATTTCTCCTATGAACACATCGCCAGCTTGAAACTTAGTGTTTCGTGTGTACTTCTTAAAGAGCTTTTGGATTTCAGGGAATTGACTTGACAGCTTAAAGGCAAGCCCAGTTCCTAATCCTTCTTGTGAGCCAATAGCTACACCTTGTGCTATGTACTCATCTTTACTCTGTAATATATCTCCCGAAATGTATTTTATCATATTGTTTCCGTTTTTCAGTTGCTTATAATGTCTTGCAGCGTTCCGCTTATTCAGTCGGTAGTGCTGTTTGTTATCGGTATCCAAATATTTTTATAGTTAGATTCTTATCATCAATATCATATTCAAATCTTCCAACTCGTTCAATCAAATCTTTCATTCGGGATAATTCGTTGATTGAATCAAAAGGAATAATGACATATTCTATATGCTTAGTCCTTATTGGACCAGCTATTCCATCTGCCGTATATTTCCCATTTCCAAGATAATCTGCAAGAAGTATATGCCAAATGGTATCACACACCAAATCTTTTGCAAGGACTTCACTTGTAATATATTTAATATCTGATTCTGCAATAGCTTTTAGCAACTTAGACCATTTGGCATTGCTCATATAGCTACCTTTTAGAGTTACTTTTTCATTTATCTTTTTGCAGTTCTCCATTTTTAATATGATATTGAATTATTTTCATTTTTATACCGATAATGTTCGACAGCGTGCCGTTTTAGGCGGTAGTTCTGTTTGTTATCCGCATATTTGTAGTCTTTATGTTATTCACAGCCTCTTATATTTATTCAAAATAGCTATTTATGGTACAGATCAATATCTATATCAGATTTTATTATTGACAATAAACCGACAATTTCATTATCAAAATACGTGTCAGGTAGTGTATTCTCGTCTAATTCGATGACTAATTTTAATGAAATATCTAAATCACAATCTAATATACGCATTTTCTCTATTGATGCCGCATTCTCTTTAATAAATAGCTTTATATAATATAATGAGTTTTCAATGGTTCCATCATCACTTGGGAAATCAAATTCACAACTATTATAGCCGTATGTATTTGAAGAATATTTTTTCTCATCACCATTGTTTACAACGATATGCGGTTGAGTGATTATAAACGACCGTATTTGTTGTGTCGTCAATTTATCTGAATTTATAATTATATACGACTTCATTCTTTTCTGTTTTTTCTTTATTTTTTGAATGCGGATAATGGTGTTGTGAATAACTGTCTTTTTAAGCTGTTTATTCATTTGTTAGCTATCTTCCCATTTCATTAAAATTAGTTCCAAGTCGCTTTTTAAGAGGTTGCAATCATATTCGATTTTCTTTTTCTGCAATTTATCAGAAACATATTGTATATAATACAAGAAATCGCTTATGATTATTTTCTTCTGCTCCAACAGCGGTAATTCACCGAATTTACGGCTAAAATGACATTCGACCTTTATATGATACACTCCGTTTTGATTTACCAAACGCCCCCATTTATACTTAGGACGAATATAATATTTACCATTAAATCCTTCTGGCACTTCATTTTGAGAATGAAAGTATTCATACCTGATAGATTCATTTTCGTCATCGTGATGACTGAAAAACATTGAAATGCCAAGATAAGAAAAGCTATCGCCATATTCTTCCGGTCGAAGTTCATGCACGACCAAATCTTTTAGTCTATCAAGACTTTCATAGAACGGTTGAACTGATTTTTGATAGTTCCCTGACTTCTGCCACCGAATAGGCGATTTGGGCAATAAATTTCGTTGCGACTGAAATTTATAACCAGTATAATAGGTTTTATCACTACCATTTTCCAAAACATAGGAATCTTTTAATTTACTCCATCCTTGCTCATCCTTAATTTCAAAATATTGGTTCATCAATGAAGTATAGAAACTACCATTTATCCAGCGTTGAACTTTCGCTTCCAAAGGTTCTCTATCTCCCCAGCCAATAATTTTTAAAGCCTCACATACTCTCACAAGTTCATTCCATTCTTTAATGTTTTCGTAGTGGTATAACTTATCAAACTGACTAAAAAGCCAATTTCTAGCTTTTCCCTGTTCCTGTTTACTTAAATGAACAGACAGTTCATCAAGATTCTCTATGTTATAAATTTCAATCATTTCCTTAATAGCTAATGCTTGTCAGCGTGCCGTATTAAGCGGTGTTGCTGTATGTTATCATTTTGTTTCCTCTTTATTTATTTCCCATTCTTGAATTTCTGTTCTGGCAAAGTCATAATCAGTATAGACATCCACTTCAACTTTAAGTATTCCTTTGTTTTCGTCCACTTCTAAAATCCGCCTTGCATACCCTTTTTCATACTCAATATCTGCGGCGTGACGTATACTTATCAGATGTTCAACAAGCGATGCTTTTCTATACAGATAAAACCTTTCATTATTGTCGGTATAATTTACATCCTCCCATTTGCGAATAACATAAGTAGTGTTCTCGCACTCTATCGGTTTGGGTATCAGAGCTTGCACAAAACAATCCTCTGCCACCCACAAACGCCACCCTTCGGGTACAAATGCAGCCATTATAAACAAGATAACTATTGCCAATGGATATAATGCCATAAAGCATGTATTAAAAAGATAAACACCAAAATACCGTTTAATCCACTTTCGCAAAGATATTGTTTGAGGTACACAGAAAAAGGCAAGAACAGCAGTTATAACGATTATCCAACATACTGTATGCCCGATACCATATCGTAAATGGTTTTCGAATGGGACGAAGCATAATCTCAATATGGCTAATGCCATCCCTATCAAATGTATTGTTGCCAATATTCTAAATTTCATTAGTATTAGTGTTTATGATAATGTCCGGCGGATAATCGACCTTTTAGGGGAGATTTATCCGCTTGTTATCAATCATTTATTCTATTGATATTTTGATATTATTAAATCCCATATTTTTTGATATTCAGTCAATTTTGGACTATTCCTTTTAACACTGCGACTCTTTCCTGTCACAAGTACATTATCATCATCTGTCATTCCAAGATAAAACGGCTTGTTCGGTTGTATTTCTGTTTGTTTCAATACGGCATTTAATCTTGCAAAATCTTCAAATGAAAATAAACTAGTAATGATATGCAACATTTCAAGTTGCTTCATATTCAATAGAGATTCAATGCTATTATCCTTTACACCGCTGATTAGCAGCCCTAAACGCTTCAGTTGTGAGGCAGTTGATATATCATGCAGACTGTTAATTATCCATTTGTTCGAACCAAGCATGGAATTTACACTTTCTTGTAGTACCAATTCTTCCAAACGAGGTGCGTCGACTATTTCCTCAAATGACTTCACTTTCTTACAATCTTCCAACCGGATACCTCTAAGATTATGATTATAGTTCATATTCCAAAGTTTTTCGATTTTAGTATTCCATTCAATTATTAAATATTCTATATTTTCAAGAGATTCCAAACAAGCAAAATCTTTTACCGTATTACAAGCCGTGAAACAAAGTACAGGAAATCTTTGTGCATAATACTCTACAAAATATTCAAGGCTTTTTTGTGTAACACCCGAAATATAAAGTTCTTTGGTTGTTATATCATCAAGTTGATGTAACTCCTCTATATAATGATCTGTAATGTGAAAGCGTAAAAATCCCTCATTCATTTTACGCCCTGTCCACTTGTAATTTACTCCTTCAAAATTGTCTGAAACCATAAATATATCTTATTATTACATGACTGATAATGGGATGCAGCTTGCCGCCGTTAGGTGGCACAGGTGCTTGTTATCAACTATATTACATCTCCAATTTCTAAAAAAATGATATTGGAATATTTCTGTTCTTGTACATAGAACTTTACTTCTTCTGTACATAGCAGAAAAGGATATGCGATTGGTTTAAAAAAATTATAGCCACCTATATCTTCTGCTTTGAAGAATATACCCTTACCTGCTTCACGAGGTATTATATTATCTCCTTTTAAAGTTTCAGCTCCAATAATTTCTTTTATACATTCTTTTCCTGTCAGTCCGCTAACACCAAATCGTAAAGTACTTTGCGGTAATGCTGGAATTTCTATATCTGTATCAATTCCAGTTAACTCTACATTTTCTTTAGGCAGCCATTTTAGCCTATTAAGATTTTTTACAATCAACTCTTTAGGATTCTTTTCAAAGTTGAGTTCTACTAACTTCAGACCCACAAAATGTTTCTGCAAATTATCCGCTATTTCTTTTTTGCAAATAGTATATGTGCTATATACAAAATCAGGTATTACGTTCCCTTTGGCTATCCAATCATCCCACATCACTTTAATACCTTTTGAAAGGTTTTGCCCCATTTGTGCGTGAATGTGGGCATATTGGGGATTTATATTTATCGCTATTCTATATACTTTCATTTTTTTACAATGTTGATAATGGTTGGTGAATAACTGACTGTTAGGGTAGTTTATTCGTTTGTTATCAATGTTTTAATCTGCTCTAATGTATGCGAATAATGTTTCTTGTTTGGTGTGAAATATGTTTCTTTCAATATCGGATTTGCCAGCAAGGGAGATAAATCTCCGTTTTTACAATTCCAAAACTTGAATGATGACAAGGATTTCATACTTTTGATAAACTCCAAATCGTCCAAATCTGAAATGAAAAGATCATGAATGTTTCGATTATTTGCCAATACAGAAAAATCATGTAGTCTGCTATTCTTTTCAAATGAAACTTCTCCGACATAATCCAAAAGGTTAATACTATCAATATCGGTTAGCTTTCTGTTATGCGCAAAAACTAAGGTATCAATCCGAGTTAAATCTTCTATACCTCGCAAACATTCTATTTGTGATTGATATATATGCAATATTTTTATCGACTTCCAGTCAGAAAACAAGCGCATATCTTTTCCCGTAAATTTACTAATGACAGCAGTTTCTAATAGTTCTAATTTATCTAAATTTTGAAAGTTCTTACTATAAAAGATGCCAATATTCAAAAGTGCGCCAAATCTTGCAAAATCTATAGGTAAATTCACTCCCTCAGAATATAAGGTTTCTAACTTTTGAAAAGAATATATATATTCGAAATTAGTAACATTGATAGGACTTATACCAGTTATGGATAAAAATACTATTTGATTGGAAACTTTTTCAAGAAGTTTAAAATCCATTGTTGCATCAAAAGCATTTCGTATTGATAGACCGTCGCAACCATTCGCAAGAGCAAACTTTATTCCCTGTTCAAATTCATTCGATTCAAACATTAATTGTTTCTTGCATTTATTTGTTTCAGATTCGTATATTCGCATACTTTATTAGTTTATTGATAATGGGTTGCAACTAATTGTTTTCAGCACTTAGTTGTTTGTTAGTCATTCTCATTATTACTTCTTGTGCCTTCTTCTTCCATACTTGATTATTGATTTTCTCTAATCGTATTAAAGCATCATTTTTTTTATTCATTACATATTCAATACAAGCAATATATATTTGATGCAATTCTTGTTGAATAGCCTTTTCTTCGTAGAAAAGCATTATTCTATATAGCTTTTCAAATGATTTTATTTTATTAAAGAAAGGAATAATATCTTTTTCAATTAAGAAATTTATTCTTTCTTGTAATTCCTTTACATCTACATCTTCATAAAATTCAATGTCGCCATTTTCTTGAAAGAAATCAGAAATTCTACCTCTCAAACAACAATCTGTATTTTTTACACTTTTACCCTTTGACACTTTACCCCAACACAAAGCAAAAACATCTGAAGAATAGATTCCTATCTCCAAAGTATAATATTGCCAATTTTTATCACAATATTTGCCTGGATCAATTCTGAACATATAAACAAAAGGATCACATTGGCATAACCAAGTTAAGCTATTCTTTTTAAAACCTTTTATTTTTATTCCTTTCGATAGTTCTTTGATATACATATTGTTTTATAATGACTAATGGGATGCAGCTTGCCACTGTTTAGGTGGCACAGGTGCTTGTTAGTTGCATATTTACAATTTTGACAAAAGTATATTTAATTCTTTAATTTCCTGTTTATCATCATCGTATTTCAAAGCATTCCTATAAGAATGATTACTTGTACATATAGTTCCAATTTCGGGAATATCTTGTATATCAGAGTTGGGTATTAACAACCCATTCAAGACACATTTGCTAATATACCCGGAATGTTTTTGAAATAATGGAACTTGCTGCAATCTTTGGACAATTTCATTAAGTGCTATGTCTTTTTCCTGTTCTCTGATTGCAGACAAAGGCAAAAGTAGATGAAATAGTATATCTCCATATTTTAACTTTGTAATCCGCATTAGTTCTGGATATGTGAGATATTTTAAGTGATAATTGCCGCTAACCTCGCCAATCAGAACATCATTCAAAAAATAGTATGTACAACATGGATGATATTCTATTGTTAATGTAATATCATCTCCGATAGGAAGTATTAGGATATTCGGATTTTCTATCTCACCTTGATTTTCTGATGTTTCTAAATCCATTTGAGATAGCTTACTCCAATACTCCATAAATTCCTTTTTGTCTAATGATGCAGGTGCAAATTTTTCATCCCACACTTCATCAAAATTTTCATTTCTTACCTTATCAAATGCTTGTATATGATGATGTAATATTACGTCCCAAAAGAGCGCATTTGAGAACGAATATTCTTTTTCCGGTATTACATTCATTTTTTCTTCATTTTTTTTATTGCAACTAATGTTTGGCGGATAATTGTCATTAGGGTAATTCATCCGTTTGTTACCGATAGATTAATTTCCCTAAAAATTTTCCTGATAGAACTCCTGTATTCTTCTCCATTAGGGACAATTTTTATGATTAAATAATCATTTGTTTTATCACTTTTTAGAAAATGCAAATTAACTCCATTGCTCAAGAATAAAACCTTTTCCTCTTGGTCTGATACTTCACCGACAATTTTTAGGCTATTCATGTATTCTGATTTTTCAAGCTCTTTAGCGTAAAACAATCCTAATCTATGTACATACTTGGGGGAATTTCTTAATAACCCGATATTGAAATTTAAAGAATCGTGCACATAATAATGATCTTTATTATCATATACAATCTCAAAAGTTGTCACTTTGTTTATGTTTATCGAAATAATTATTGAATCTGACTCAGGCGTTGTCCATATTTCTGTTGCCATATTTTTAAATTCATTTATTTTAAAATCGGCATATGGATTAATATGTTTAATGCCACCTGACAACAAGTAGTCTTTAATTGTAATATCTAACGTTTTATCTTTCAAATTCATTTTTATTATTTTATGGCATTATCGGTAATGTTTGGCAGCTAACTGACCATTATTAGGGAAGTTAAGCTACTTGTTATCGACTTATTTAGTATCAAAAGGATATTTGTTCCATAGTTTGTATTGTTCGTTACCTATCCAGCCACATACACAATCTAATAAATCAGCAACATAATCCATTTTTGCTTCATCTTCTTTATTGTTAGCGTAATTTTTATAAAGTGAATGGAGCGTATCATATGCTTCTTGTTGTTCTCCACCTTCTTCTTTATATTGCATTACAATCATAACCCCCTTTTGGAATAAGTTTATATCCAAATGTGAATTATTTACGGATTGTATCTCACTAATATTTTTTATTTTATTGTATAATTCTTCTTTTTCCATTTGATATTATCTGTCGATAATGGGTTGGAAAGGAACACCGTTTAGGGGTTAGCTTTCCTTGTTATCAATTTTATATTCATATTCAAGAAACGCAGTATCAACATCTCCTTCTAATAGGTAGTAGAAACAATCTTGTATCATATCAACCCATTTTATGATTTGCTTTTGCTGCTCTTGTGTAACAAAATCAGCTCCGTCAATCCATCTCCTGCCTAAATGTATAATGCTATACACATCGCTTAATAGGGCTTGATTGATTGTTGGCTTCATAAAATCATCCGCAAGAACTTTAAGACATTCCATTATCTCAATAAAATTACACTCATATAGTTTCCCTTGAAATGGACGAAGTGAACCAAGAAATCCATTTTCCCATTTCTCATTTTCTATATCATTGTTTCTACAAGAATGGAAACTTAATAAAATATATGCTTCTTCTTTTGTCATTGCGTTTCTGTTTAATTATTGATAACGTTATGCTAACAGCGGTCATTTAATGTTTCGCTGTTATTTTCTCTAAGTATTTTATTAAATCTCTTCTTCCAAAATATCGTCCAACGGGCTTTTGATCTTACTTTTATAAGTGTCTGCAATATGGACGTACATCTCTGTTGTCTTAATATTTTCATGCCCCAACAGTTCTTTTATGATTTTCAAGTCTGTTCCTTGTTCTATCAAATGTGTAGCGAACGAATGGCGGAACAAGTGGGGATATACTCTTTTTGTTATTCCTGCTTCATGGGCTATCTCTTTCAGTTTTTTGGAAACGATACTTTCAGAGAATTGTACTCCGGCTTCACGTTCAAAAAGCCACTTTTCTGGCTGATAGGCTATCCTATATTCTTTCAGTTTATTGATAAACGGTTTGGATAGCAGCGTATATCGGTCTTTCTTCCCTTTTCCCTGTCGCACATGTATCAGTGAACGGGAAATGTTTATATCATCCGGTTTTAAATTCAGCAATTCGCTGATACGAAGCCCTGCCGAGTATAGCAGCGAATACATGCAATAAAACCGCAAATCTTCTTTAGCTACCGTTAGAAAAGCTTTCACTTCTTCCTTGCTCAATACATCCGGCAGTGTCTTCTCACGTTTTGCACGGTTTATCTTGTAGCAGTGACGTTCGTTGCCCAGCACCTTTTCATAATAGAACTTGATCGCGTTGATACGTTGGTTCTGTTGGCAGGAAGAGATATTTTTCTTGTCTATCAGATGAAGCAGGTAGGCATTAATTTCGTCCGGCGAAATCCTTTTCAGGTTGCTTCCGGCAAAATACTGTTGAAAATCTCCGATATAGGTAGTATATACCCGTATTGTATGATCGCTGTAACGCATCTGTTTCAGCTTTTCCAAAAAGTCCGCAGGCAGTTCCGGGCGGATGGTCTTTTCTTTCTTCGGTTTATTTGTAGTATCTGTTACTTTGGAATAGTCAATAAATGCAAGATTTACATAACGGTCGAAGAACTCTGCCAAAACAAAGTCTTCTGCTGGCAGGTATGCCTTGTTGCTTTCAAACAGCACCCCCTTCTCCTTTGACAACAATAGCCTTGCAGCATCGTTATTTCCGAAAGCTACCTCAATATACCTTCTCCTTCTCCGTATGGAGCGGGAGAGAATCATGCGTTCTTTTTTCCGGTATGTTTTTATATTCTTTATTTCGTCAGGCATAATGTCTGTGTTATATGGCTTCTTATCTACTAAATGACGATATTGGGCAAATTTACGCTATTTCCTTCTATTCTCTATTCTGATTTTTATCACATACATTCTGATAATTCATCAATATCAGTATTATGCCTCTAAAAATACGGTTTTGTCTAATCACCCACAAAGGAATCTGTTAGTTTTTTCCTATATCCTATAAAATATAACAATACGGCTCCTCGTTTCGGAAGAATTCCCAATTAACAATGTTAATGCTATTCTTAAAGTATTCCATTCTTGAATAGAAAGAATAAATCTTTTGCACTTAAAAGACTTCTTCTTTATCATCAAAAGCCTTGCTTTAACACTGTGTTAAAACAAAGCTTTGACCGACAAGCAACAAAGCATTCTAATCATCTAATTTGCAGATATATAAATAAAATACTCAATTTGTATCCCCTGAATTCCGTTCATACATTCTGAAAGGAGATAATTACTTTTCTGACAAGTAAAGTTTCATTCTAAATCAATACTAACGTAAGCTATTTATTAGGGCACAGCGATAAATTACAAATAAAAAGAGCCGCAAAGTCTTTTTATAGACTCTGCGGCTTGGGTTGTGTGTGCTTTTTTAGATCTTCATGTGTATTAGTTGGCTAATCCCGGATTGGCAGCAATAGCATCTTTCGGAATAGGAATCGTATAGCGTGGATCATCCTGTTCCAATATATAGGTTTCGCCTTGGAGGACTTTCACAATCCGTGGACGCGTAGTACGACGAAGGTCAAACCAACGATGTCCCTCAAAAGCAAGTTCACGGGCACGTTCATTCAATATTTCACCAATCAAAGCATCTTTATCCATTGTATTCACAGCATTCTTTTTCTCAACATAAGCTACGGGAGTGTAACGTTTCTGCATCAGTTCCAAAAGACGCGTACGTGCCTGCGGCAATTTGTCCAGACGCGCAGCAGCCTCGGCTGAATTGAGATAAAGTTCACCTACACGGAAAGTACAGGAGTAATCTCTTTTCCCTCCTTTAGAACTCTTTCGATTTCCATTTTCATCGGGAGCAGCAAAATAGGCAGCCAATCTCCTGTCACCTTCCTGATAAATAGTAAGAAAAGAGGCAGGAGCCCATGCGGCGTTATTGACTACTGAACTCATAACTTGCTCCAATGCCGTTATGGTTTCAACAGATTCAAAATGATTAGGCAGAACAAAGGAGGCTTCGTTCATATCAACAAGAACAGATTTTTTTGCTAATACTGCTTCGGCAGATTCAAGACATTTCTGCCACTCACCCATATATAGGCTGACACGGGACTGCAATGCATCTACTGCCAAAACGCTGAACCGATAAGAGAAAACTGTTTCCCATTCTTCTTTGTTTATCAGTTCACGAGCTCGTTCGATATCTGACAAAATAGAAATATAAACTTCTTCTACAGTATTGCGTCCTAATGTCTTTTCAATATCCGTATCCAACTTCAAAGGTACTGACTTTGAACTCAAGGCTCCGGGCTTAGTATATGGCTGACCATGTAAGTTTACCAAAACAAAATGCATATAAGCACGAAGTAGATAGGCCTCCCCTACCAACTGGTTCACTACTTCAGGAGTGCCCTCTGTAATTTCTTTTTCATTCTCGATCAACTGGTTAGCTATAAAAAGTACATTATAGAAATTGGACCAGGTAAACTGACTCGTTCCAGGAAACGGAGAAACATCATTCCAACGTTCGATGTCTCCGAATGAATTCCGGTCGTATTCATTATCATTCACCATCATCTCGTCCGAACGAAAACAAGCTTGTCCACGGTCCTTCGGTACATTCAGATAAGCACGCGCCAATAAAGCGCGATACTCTTCAGCAGTTTGGGGGATCACGCTTCCCACCGGTTTTATGTCCAAATAACTATCACAGGCAGATAACATCAACAGACAACTCAACAAAGTCAAAACATATATTT